>Ga0209084_1000094_pt1 | contig 84960 bp, 71 predicted proteins | sample C_130820_MF_Meta_FD_187309 | JGI IMG/M metagenome (GOLD analysis project Ga0209084, IMG submission 187309) | Freshwater microbial communities from Lake Croche, Canada to study carbon cycling - C_130820_MF_MetaG (SPAdes) (version 2) | ecosystem: Environmental > Aquatic > Freshwater > Lake...
CTATATTTTTATTTGCAATTGTTTTCAAATTATTATCTTAATTTTTATTAAGAATGTCTTTAGCAATGTATGCAGCACCATTTGATAATGATATAAATGTAGTTAGTAAGGAGAATGATCCAATTAGCCGAAAACGCGCCTTAAATAAAACCCAAAAGCGTATGCCTTCAGCATCTCCTAAAGAAAATAATTATTCCGAAAGAGTGAATTCTGTTCTTCAGTCTATCCATAATTTGCCCGCAGAAGATGAACCATTAGCAGATTTCAATCCGCCTCCTCCCCCGGAATCGTCCGGTGTAGAACAAACCAGATTCAAGGAAAACTCACAGCCGTCTAACGGTCTTATGAGTATGTTCGTTGGTCAGCCTTCTCAAGGATCAAGTCAACAATATTTGAATGATATGGAAAATGGAAGCCGATCTAATTCAGGAGAATTAGGAAGTGGAACTGTTTCCAGCGATTTTCAAAGATTTATGCCAAATTACAGCGAAATGTACGGGAAGAGCAGCTCAAATATGCCTAACTATGGTTCATCTCCTATGTCTACTATGATGTCAGGTGATAAAAATGACTTATTGATGGAAAAGCTGAACTATATGATCAAACTTTTAGAAGAGCAACAAGATGAGCGCACTGGTAATGTAACAGAGGAATTAATTTTGTATTCTTTTTTAGGTATTTTTATTATTTTTATTGTGGATTCTTTTGCGCGTGTAGGAAAATATGTCCGCTAATATTATAGATGAGCGCAACAGCACAAGAAAGTAGTAGTAGCAGTGACGTTGAAGTAGAACTTGAACGTGGAACGTTGACTGAAAGACCTGCTGAATTAGTGTTAGCAGATCCTAAAAAAGTTGCATCAATGTCTACATCAGAATTCATGGCTTTGAATAAAGAAATTCAAGATAGACAATCTCAAATAGAAGCAGAACAAGAGAGAAGAAGAAGAGCGAAACAAGAAAGGGGTTCTAAACCTGAAGTAAGGGATAATATGCCTTCAGCAGCACAACAATTAGTCAAAGATGCAGAAATTAAGGCTACGAAAAAACAACAAAGAGAACTTCTAACAGATTTAGCTAAAGTTCTAGGTAAAAAAAAATTAGGTCCTGTCACTAGTTCAAAACATGACATTAATGAACTTCAATCTGCATTATTAGAAGGTAAAATAGAAGAGTTGGGTAGAGAAATAGATAGAAAAGGCCGTGGTCATAAAAAGAGAACGTATAAAAGACATAGACAGCATAAAAAGAAAAGCCTCAAAATGAGAAGAAAGACTACAAAGAAAGTGAAACATCATAAAAATATTCACAAATCTAAATCTAGACGCGTGAAAAAATAAGAAAATAATATTACAAAAATTAATAATATTATTTTATAATATATGTCCTTCTTTAGAACGCAAAAAAGAGGTGCTCTTACCTACTGGCGAAAACCAGAAATTGAAATTTTAGATAAAAAAGATTTAGATACTCCTCCAAAATATAAAATTATTGAAAATTACATTCCCAAATATCCAATAAATGAAGGCGTTATTGGGAAACCCATTGAGGGTACTCTTGCCCGTGGTCTCAAGAAAAGATCTAAAACTAGAAAACATAATAAAAAGCACAAGACACATAAGAACCATAAAAAATCTAGGAAGGGAAACAAGAAATCCAAAACATATAAGAGAAAGCACCATTAATTCACAATAAAAACTTTAGAACAATGAAATGTTGAGTACGCAAAGTTATAGAAAAAATAAGCGCAAGGACAAACCACACTAGGAGTAGTGCGTTTTTTTAAGTTCTCTATAATGGCATTATTATGTGAAATATCTTCAACCACTGCAAATCGCAGTGTCTTAGAGTCAGCACATATTTTCCATAATGCCACCTTGTATCCGTGTACAAATATTTCATTGTCCAAATCTGCAGCCTTCACAGAAGAAATACAGCATAATCCCTCAATACCTTCTTCCACAAATGTATTCGTCTTCCTATAGAAATAAACACATTGCACTTGATCAGCAAAAAGAACCATATAAACATAAATATTTTTGGTTTTAATCAGCTCCAACAAATTTGCAGGACTTGTCGTTATCTCAATATCAAATGTTTTTGCAGAACTTTGATCCTTCAAGAAATCCATCAAGTAGTGCATATTATTGGGTCCACATTCTATTAAACTGTAATTAGCAGTCAAATCATTTGGTTGAACCCACCCATTCATTGGAAACCCATATGTAGTATATATACACAATGGAACAATTCCTGTGAGCTCACCTTCGCGCTTGAAAATACTAACTTGGATATTCTGGTTCAAGTGTCTGGCATTGTATTCGTGAGTTTGAATAACCTGAGGTGCGATGCCACTTTTCCGACTTCCACTATCTACACATAAGTAATCAATGTAATATGCATCAAAAAATCCAGCCTTCTTGGACGTATATGTTTTATGGATTACTATTTGAACAGGACGTCCAGTCATAACCGACTTAATTTTCTTATCTTCCACAATAGTGCCTTTTTTTGAGTCCATTAATAACTCGTCATCATTATAAAAAGTGAAGAAACAAGGATGATTATGTCCTTCAAAATAAGGTGCAATAGACTCCTTAGTCGGTATAAATTTGTTTTCCTTATTTTGCAAATAATGTGCTTGGATAAAATGAAGGAACTTGGTGAATTGAACCTCTGGTAAATTCTTGCCATATGTTAGAGTTTCAATCTGCTTAAAATTTGTGTATTTATTTTTAGGTGGCAATTCATTCATTATTACGCCATTTCCCCAAAAATAGTATTTGATATCGTATGCGTGGAAAACGGGTTGTTCTGCCCAGAATTTGAACTTTACTTTGACATAAGCTAAAAAAACCAGAATAATAATAACAACTGTTAATAACAAATATAATAAGGCGTGATACCAATACATAATATAATCCACCTTTAAAAAGATCAGGTCAAAACGCATATCCATTTTTTAATTATTCAAAACTTCATAATAATAATGAGTTATTTTTGTTTTTCTAAAGAAATGTCTTTTATATTTTTTAATTCTTTTTTTCTATTTTTCTATTTTTTCTAATGCATATTTCCCGCAAGGATCGCAATGATCTTCGTTTGATAAATCTATTTTATTGTTTATTTGTTTATTGCAATTTTCTATTCTCTATCTACCAATAGGTTTATGTATCTGTTTGGAATTAAATTTTTAATAATAGTTATTATTTATTTCATAATATATAATAATTATTGTATCTAAGTATTTTTATATAAAAATAGAATTTTAAAATGAGAAAATTATAAAAACTTGAAATATAATTAGCTAACGAATAAAATAATGAAAAGATGGATACCATTTATTGCAAGTTCTTACATAAAAAAATAGGGAAGTCACCAAAATCCCTCCACCAAAAATACCATAACCAAAAATACTACTAACAATACATAAAGGGATTGAAATATATACAAAATTTCTTTTATAATAAATATCTAACAAAATTCCGTTGAATGCCATATTACCAACATTTGAAGTAATAATTAACCCTTCTTCAACTGCAGAAGGTATTAATAATGAAAGAGTGAAACATAATTGTTTATTGTTCATTATATAAATAAACAATAATTATCTTTATACTATATTATTATTGATTTAGTCGGCGTTCTGATAATAACCTAAGAGTCTTTTGGTATTGTTATTGAGAGAAATACAAATAACTCCTGCAACGCCCAATAAAATACCAATTATCCCAATAGCTTCTAATTTTTCACTCAAAAACAAATAAGAAACAATTAGAGTAAAGACTGGTGAAGAATAGATCAACGCTGATATAATTGACGACTCATTGTCTTTTAAAATGTAAAAATAAATAACATTTGTTAAAAATGCTGTAAAAATAGAAGTGCAAATAATGACTGTTAAATCTTTGCCATTCATTTTTTTTATGTCTTTTATAATAATGTCTTGATTTTTTATAATAAAAAATGTAATAAAAACCGCAACAAAATAAATAAAACTTGATAGTAACATAATAGTACTACCATTAAACTTATGTAATAAATATTTGTAAATAACAGGTTGCATTCCCCATAAAAAAGAAATCACTAGTGCCAAAATAATATAGAATGGAATGATCATATATTATTTCAAGATAATTAATCCGATCCACCTTTTAGAAAGGTGGAGCCAAATGGAATAAAATGGAATAAAATAGAATGAATTATTTGAGCATAGCTCCCGAATTAAGCGGGGGAGGCTTATTTATTCAGGCTTCTGGAATACATACAAATATTGATATTCATAACCAGATTTGATCAAATCAATCTTACCCAACACTATAAACCCACAATCCTTTGCCAAGTTAATAATCTTGGACTCAGGTTCCATATAAAAGCGATGCTCTTGTTTTCGGAATATCTTACCACTATCTTTGCTCTTGAAGCTCTCTACAAATTTGGCAGACATTGTATTATTATCTTGTTCCCAGTTGGCGCTGTATTTGAAGTCATCAAATACAACATTACTTGTTGTAATGCGATCACGAGCATAACGCTGAGGTGACAACATTAAAAGTGGGTTTGCCGGTGGAATAATTGGATCAAACATATCAGGATCCACTACGTGCACTACTAAATAACCGCCAGGCATCAACCACTTCATCACATTATTGAAAAATACCATCTTGTCTTTGAAATAATAAATGGTGAAATACATACAAATAATATGCGTGAAACTACCAGGCTGGAATTCCATCGCATTCATTGCATCACCTTTGACAAAATCGTAGTCAGGGTAATTTTCTTTTGCCTTTGCGATCATAGCTGTTGAATTGTCCATACCAACTGTTTTATAACCGCGATGATTAAACCCAGCAACGTGGTTCCCGGTTCCACAACCAATATCCAATATAATGCTCTCACTTGTTGGTGTAGTTTCATTCACAATTTGTCCAATTTCGTATTCATTCTTGACATTATTATATACCAAGTAGTCATAAATATTTGCATAAAAGTCATCATATAGTTGAATGCTGTCCTTGAAAATAAAATCCTTGGATTCTTGGAAGCCTTCTCGCTTCTTATATAAGGATACAAAGATCATTACAATCACAATAATTACAATTACTTTTCCCCAGTTACTCATTTTATTATAGAGATTTGTAATAGATTTGAGTGATTTCAGAATGGTTTTCATATATATGTTGTTCTTATTATTTTTTTGTATATTTTTTAATTATATATATCGGATATGACAGATTGTGAAATTAATGATATTAGAGAACAAAGAGATTTCAAAGGTATTACCTTTTCTGAATTCAAAAAAACCGATGCTAAAAAAGAATTACTAAATAACTTGGTAAAGTCTAAAATAGAACCCGCTTGTTATTGGAGCGCTGAATTCATATGTTCAGGTCATTTTAGCGATTTATGGGAGATTATCCTCTTCTTTTATAGCAAGTACATACATCTAGGCAATCCTAAACTGGCTATTTATTTGGAAATGCGAATTCAGAGTTTCAAAGAGATTATTACCAACGGCTATAATGGTCACGAAATCAAAATGCGTAATAACGATAAAATCCGCCGTCTCTTTTGTGAGATAATTTGCATTCTTTGTTATGCAAAACGTAAACACAGTTTTGATGAGATAAAGGTTAAAAAAAATGAATTTGAAATGACTCAAATTGCGGATATGTTAAAAGCTCCCAATGTTTCTTATGGAGAAGAAATTATTGTAAGCGAAGATCCTAAAGAGCTCTTTATTGCTGTCAATGAATTTGCATACCATTTGTCCAAAGATGTTAAGAATACAATTGATGCTTGTTATTGGGTGGAATGGATTTTAGAATACGAGAGCATATGTAAAGCCAAAAAGGAAAAATGTAAATGTGGGCGTCGCCAAAAAATGCCAGTGAATCCCAAAGATCAGATGGATCTAGTTTGGTTAATATGGGATGCTCTTCTACAAAGTGCTTCCAATGCGAGTCCGTTTATTCAAAAGCTAATGAATAGTCTTCTCTCTTTATTCACTCTTAAATACAGTAATGGTTGTGGAAAAAGACGAAGATATTTGATTTATTTCGCTATTAGCATATTGACTGAGAATGTTAACCAAAATGAAGACCTTTTGAAAGAAAAGGAAGCTGTAGGTACAATTGTCAAGAAAATAGATGGAATTTATAAGCAAATCAAGAAAAATGAACATTCTCCAAATACAGATTATTTATTCAAGAATGGAGGAAAATCCAATTTAGACAAAACAATTGACAAATTGGAAAAAATGAATGCTTTTGGCCAGACTTTTATGCCAACTATTTAGAGATAAATTATAAGAGAAGAGAGAAAGAGAAAAATCTATAGTAAATATATAATGGCTACTACTCGTTCAAAGAGCTCTGCTGCTAAGACTATTAAGAAAATTTACAGACAACGCGTTAAGGCATCCAGGTGCCGTGGACGCAGAGGACGTATTTGCAACAAGACTGAAGGTTGCAAGTATGCAACTGGAATGAAGCGCAGTTTTTGCCGCAAGAGCAAGAACCGTAATGTTTAAATATTAAATCCAAAAGAACAAAATATAATAAAATTGAACAAACTTTATTATAAAAACAATCAAACTATATTAAGTATTGTGTCAAAATGATTCAAAATCACGTTTCTTGGAACCCTTTATTTGAACAGTATTCTTTTGAATTAGACCCTTTATATGCAAGTTCACAATTGTGTCCATCAAAGCAAATCTACCCTCCAAAACATCAAGTCTTTCGTGTGTTTGAGTTAGACCTCAACAAAATCAAAGTTGTAATTCTTGGCCAAGACCCATACCACAGTCCTGGTCAAGCTCACGGACTCAGTTTCTCGGTCCCATCTGGCCAAAAAGTCCCACCCAGTTTGCGCAATATTTTCAAAGAACTCAATGCCTGTTTTCCTGATCGCAATTATGATTTCACCAATGGGAATCTGGAACGCTGGTTCAAAGAAGAAGGTATCTTCCTTCTCAACTGTTTTCTCACTGTTGAAGATGGCAAACCTGGATCTCATATGAAAATATGGGAAGACTTCACCAATGATGTAATCCACTATATTAGCATTAAAAATCCAAATTGTGTGTTCTTACTCTTAGGTAAATTTGCCCAGTCCAAAATGCAGTGGATAAGCAACCAGACCAAAATAGTTTGCGCACCACATCCGTCACCTTTAGCACGAGGATTTTGCGGTTCTAATTGCTTCTCACAAGTTGAGAGCATATTAGGTCACACAATTAACTGGAACATTTGAATATATTAGAGCATAAATCGTAGAAAGCGCTTAGTTACAAGCCTCGGGTTCCCCACCCATATCAATAATTTTTTTGTTAGCTTTTATCAAGCAAGTTTTGAGTTTACCTTCTTCCATATTAGGAGCACCGACTTCTGATGCACCTGCTTTACCAGTTTTTGAACTAATGCCCCAATATACAGCATAAGCAGGGAGAGTCACATCTTCATAAGAGTAAGGACATCTATTTGAACAAGGATTACAAGGACTTTGTAAAAATTTAAACCCAGGTATTTTTTCAATTTCTTTGTAGTCTGTAATTTCTTCTGGAGCACTTTTACCATCTGTAGCAATATATGGTTTATTTCCAATACCACATTGAAAAGATTTATCACCTAACTTAAGTTTTGTTTGAACGGCATTTACTAAAAATTTTGGTTGACCTTTTAAATCTTCTGGATTTCCTGCATTTTGACCATTCACTAAAGGCGCAATATTCCAATTAAATAATAAATTAGAATTTGGTAAATTATTAATTGGACTTTTAAAAAGATCATCGCTAGCCTTTTGTTGTTCTTCTTCTGATTTATCCTTCATAGTTTCACCAACAACTTTTTTTATATTGGAGATTGTATATTCATTAACAGGCCATCTTCCAGTTTCTATAAATATTTTGGCTTCTTCTTCCGAACCAAATTTTTGAAAATCTTTTAAAACTGCATCATCTATTGCTGAATTAGGCATTACTTCTTTATATTTTATCTTGAAAGCATCTATTGTTTCTTGCGACCATTGATTGTCTTCTGGAAGCATTTTGAAATATTTGAATTTTTCCATTAATTCTTTTTTTGTATCATCCGAGTTTGGTTTTGTCAACATAATATCACTTGTGCTTTCATTATCCATCCCTTCCCTTCTTGGCGCAGTTAAAATTGCTGAAGCAAAAATGAATATTGCTAAAACTAGTAACCATTTGAATATACTTTGGATGCAAATTTTCATTGTCTTAATATAAAACAATATATTTTTGTTTATCTATATTATAATGGTTAAAAATGCGAAGACTACAAGAAGACATATGAAAAAAGGTGGAACAAGAAAAGTCCGTGGAATTCCTCAAAAATTTGAACAACAAATTGTTATCAAGTTTCTCACAATGTTAAACACAGTGAAATTGTTCCATTGGAAAACCCATAGCTATTCCACGCACAAAGCAACCGATGAGCTTTATAGTAATCTAAATGAGCATATTGACAAATTTATTGAAGTCCTTTTGGGAAAGACTGGAGATAGAGTGAATCTTACTGGAACAAGATCTATTGCACTCAAAGATTATACTTCTGTAGAGCAGTTTAAGAGAGAAATCATTGAATACAAAAGTTATTTAGTAAGTTTGAATGGCAATCCTGCACTCAAATCAATGTCCAATAGCGACTTGTATAACATTCGCGACGAGATCTTAGGCGATTTGAACCAATTCTTGTATTTACTTACCTTTAATAAATAAACACACAACTTGTTACCTTGGTGTGCGAATTATCATAAAAATTTAATATATTTATTTTTATTATAAATGAATCCATCTGCGAATCCTTCAAATAATTCAATATTTAGTTCTTTTGGGTCGTCTTCAGCAAAAGTAGATAGTGCTGATATTTTTGGTAATGCGAGTTCTGCTCCTGCTCCTGCTTCTGCTCCTGGACTAGGATCTGCTTTTGCTTCTGCATCTACAACTAGCACAAGCGTAGGCAGTTTCTTTAGTAGTATTAGTTGGACAACGTGGGCCATTATTATACTGGTTTTGGCCTTCCTTGGATTCAACATTTTCATTTATTTAGCAAAAGGCACACAAATATTTGCACAATTATCAGCTTATTTGGCATCTGTTATTGGAACAGGAGCTGCCGAAACAACTAAACAAGTGACAAATGTTGCTGCTACTGGTACCAAGGCAGCGACAGATATTGCTGCTGGAACGGTTAATACTACAGTCAATGTTGCACAAGATACAGCGTCAGCTGTTAAGAATTCCAATTATACTGAACAACAACAGCTTAATATGAGCTTGAACCAGGCCAATAAGGCACAAGAAGAAGGAGAAGGCGAAGATGGAGAGGGTGAACCTGGATACAAAGCAGATGAATCTGGATCAAGCATTCAATCCAGTAAAAGTGGAGGTAAAGCAGGGTGGTGTTATATTGGAGAAGACCGTGGATTCCGCAGCTGTATTAAAGTGGGTGAAAATGATCAGTGTATGTCTGGAGATATTTTCCCTAGTCAAGAGATCTGTATGTACCCTGAACTCAGACCTTAAAATCTGATATCTTAAAGTATTAGTTATTATAATAATTTAAATTTACAGTTAATTTATTATATGGAGAAAATATTCATTCAAATCGCTTCTTATAGAGATCCAGAATTATTACCAACAATTCGTCATTGTATAAAAAAAGCCAAAAATCCAGAGTTATTAACATTTGGAATTTGTTGGCAACATTCAATTGAAGATAAATGGGATAACTTGGATGAATTTAAAGACCTACCTAATTTTAAAATTATAGATGTAGATTGGAAAGAAAGTTTAGGGCTAGGATGGGCTAGGAGTCATATACAAAAATTATGGAATGGAGAAAAATATACACTTCAGATAGACTCTCATCATCGTTTTTTGCAAAATTGGGATGAAGAGTTAATAATAATGTTAAATAAAACAGGTAGTCCAAAACCTATTTTAACTGCATATGCAGGTTGTTATGAACCTTTAAGTGATGATGAAAATGGAAAGATTATAACTAATTGGCCAGGTAAAATGGTAGGAAAAAAATTTTCAATTTCTGGAACAATACCATTTACATCAGAGTATATTGATAACTGGCAAAATCTTACAAGTCCAATACCTGCAAGATTTGTAAGCGGTCATTTTTTTTTCACACTTGGAATTCATTGCAAAGAATATAAATACGATCCAAATATTTATTTTGCAGGGGATGAAATAAGTTTATCTATTCGTTCATACACGATTGGTTACGATTTGTTTCATCCAAATAAAATAGTATTATGGCATCATTATACAAGAGAAGGAAGAAAGAAACATTGGGATGATTTTAATACTGAAAATAAAAATAAAAATATAGTCGTTGAAACCTGGTCAAATTTGAATGAACAATCATTGAAACGTCTTAGACATTTATTAAAAGAAGAAGATAATAATATTGATTTGAAAGAATATGGTTTGGGAAATGTAAGATCTCATCATGATTATGAAGTTTATGCAGGAATTAATTTTAAATTGCAAAAATTACATCCAGATACTGTAAAAGGACTGAATCCACCAGTTTTTTATGCAGAAGATTTTGATTGGGATAAACTTAATTTAAAAAAATATAATTATGAATTTCAGGTTCCAGAATATGAAAATTTGCAATTTTTGTATCTTGGATTTCAAGATAATTCTGGAAAAGAACTTTATAGATTTGATATAGTAGATTTTTCAAAGAAAACGATAAATGTGAATTTTGAATCAGCAACTATACCATATAAATACATATGGTGGCCTTATCATAATGGAATCGGTTGGGGACAAAAAACAGATATAATTTTATAATTTCTACTTTCCATAAATATTTTTACATATTAATTCCATTATTACTATGTCATTGTTTCTATTTAGATGACGATTTCTATAAAATACAAATTTGTTGTTTTTACAAACTTCGTTAATTTCGTTAATTTCGTTAATTTCATTTATTTTTTGAATTTTACTATAATAAACATTTGTTATATATTTTTTACCATTTTCAAATGCTTCTTTTTTATATTTTGTAATAAATAACCCAATAGAAACATCATCAACAATATCTTTTCGGATAATATCTTTGTTTTTTAATAAAAAATATACAATATCTTTTGATAATATAATACTCATTCCTCCCATAAAATTTGTTCCAAATAAAGAATTATCAATTATTCCTGATGATTCGTCAATCCATTGCAAAGAATTAAAAAATTCTGCACCAGTATACATATTTTCCCTCGGAATAGTATCTAAATGATTTAATAATTTTGGAATATCAATAATAGTAGATATATTAGAACGTATTAAAAAATCATAATTATCATTTTTAAATAATTGCTCTAATGAAACTATTGTTTTATGTAAAATATTCATTTTAGTTTCTTGTCCTTTTACATAAATAATATCTTCTTCAATCATTGATTCTTGTTCTTGATTTTCTCTCATTTGTATAAAATAACAATCCGCAAAATCTTTAAAATTGTGAATATATTTTTTTTGTATATTCAACATTTTATCATAAATTGGATCAGTTGAGTATATAAATAATATCAATATTTTCATATTATTTATATATATTTATAGTAAAATTATTTCAATATTATTTATTTAAAAAATCAATTATGATTTGATGATACACTTCCAAAAAATGTCATTTGTTCTGCATTTTGATCAGGAACTGGTGTTATATCAGTCCTATAAATCCAAACCATCACACCTGCTTGTTGAAACCATTGTTGTAATAATCCATTCTGCGTTGGAGTATATAATGTTTGATTTTGATTTTTCATTGAATTTATAATATTTGTCCAATCAGTCCATGTTATAGGTGGGACAGGTGAAGTTGCATCTACTGCTTTTCCAACTAGTATTTTACTCAATGGACAAGTTATATTAGAATATGTGCCATCTGTACTATCACTATATATTTGTAAAACTGCTGCATTAAATCCAACTCCACTTATTTGGTCGTTAATAAATATTTGAGACTCATTAGAGTAATAATATACTCCGAGGTAACTTCCTTGATTATAATATTGCCAGTTGTAATAATCAATGTATTGTCCAAAACTTGATTCTACAGTTTTATATAGACTTGGATAATTATATGAATTCCAATATGGCGTTTGTGGGGCGTGACTAACAATTAAATTAGAATCATTTGTTTTAATATTTTGTGATAAATAACCCAAGTAATTAATAATATCTAAAGTATTCGGATAAGTGCTAATATCTGGAATCCATTCAATATCAAAATCTATACCATCAATCAAATTGTTATTTATTATAATATATAAGTCATTTGCCATTGCTTGTGCACTATCTTGTATTGTTTCATATTGACCGCCATAAGTTGTTAGACGATATTTTGATTCTGTATAAGTCCAAGCCAAACTGAAATCTCTTTTAGGATTATCTACGTATTGAAAACTAGTAGCTCCTCCAAAACTAACAATTAATTTCATCCCATAATTAGATAGCAGTGATTTTATGGTTTGTTTTTGTTCCGGAGTAAAAGATGCCCAATATGAAAGAGTGTCTACCTGAGCTAATGCTGTCCAATTAGGTTGCGCTCCTAGGTAACTTGCACCGTATGTTATAAACTCCAAAATAATCTCTGTAACTCCATTAGTATTAGCTAATTCAATATAGCTTTGAAAACTATTAACATCAAAATAATAACCTACAAAATTTGTTTGTTTCCAAGTGCCAGTTACAGGAGTTGGTGTTGGTGTTGGAGTTGGTGTTGGAGTTGGTGTTGGTGTAGGAGTTGGTGTTGGAGTTGGAGTTGGTGTAGGCGTTGGAGTAGGCGTTGGAGTAGGTGTAGGAGTTGGTGTTGGTGTAGGTGTAGGAGTTGGTGTAGGTGTAGGAGTTGGTGTTGGTGTTGGTGTTGGATTTATAATTTGACTGCTATTGAAATAAATAGGATATGTTGTTACCAAAATGCTAGTATCTGAACCAATAAATCCCCAGTAAGACCCTAGAGTTCCTGTAAAACCAGTTGTATCTGTATTGCTATATATACCACCCTTTGTAACAACTTTTGTAATTTGTGGTGCAGTTATTAAATTATTTCCATTATAAGCCCCCCAGTAATCGTTTGATTGATCAATAGTAGGATTGTCAATATTTGGATTAAGTAAAAGTTTTTGAACAAATATAGTCTCTGAAGTGGTGTAAATATAAGGATCACTTATTGTATCACCTGTTGTAGGAGTAACAAGATACCAATTATTTATAGGTGTAGGAGTTGGAGTTGGAGTAGGAGTTGGCGTAGGAGTAGGAGTAGGAGTTGGCGTAGGAGTAGGAGTTGGCGTAGGAGTTGGAGTAGGAGTAGGAGTTGGAGTTGGCGTAGGAGTAGGAGTAGGAGTAGGAGTTGGCGTAGGAGTAGGAGTTGGCGTAGGAGTTGGAGTAGGAGTAGGAGTTGGAGTTGGAGTAGGAGTTGGTGTTGGCGTAGGAGTTGGAGTAGGAGTAGGAGTTGGTGTTGGCGTAGGAGTAGGAGTAGGAGTTGGTGTTGGAGTAGGAGTTGGCGTAGGAGTAGGAGTTGGAGTTGGTTGAGGCGGTACAGGAGCTGTTTCACACAGATTAGTCCCCCATAATTTATTATTAACTGGCCACTTTTCTCCAGCCGTTCCATAATTCAAATTTTGGCGAGGATAATATGTTTCATCTCCATCATTCCAGCATAAAAGTTGCGACTCACCTGGCACATCTGCAGCAGTTGTTGGGGTACATTCCACAATACCACTAAGTTCCTTGATAATATCTCCATTACAAATATTTTCTATTTGACTGCATATTAGGGTACCACCGTCAGGGATAACAAGAACCTGATCTGGTACAACAGGCTCTTCATAAGGCGGCATAACCTTCCCACTTTCACCAGCAGGTGGTTCTTCTGGAGGAGGTATAATTGGCGGTTCTTCCGTGCCTGGAGTTACTGTTGCAGTGTCTGGCAATACATTATATTGCGGTGTAACAGGCAATGGTAAACATAAGGTCTGATTATTGCCTGTAGCCCCAGGATTCAAAGGAATAGTAGCATAATTAATACGGCGTAAGCTCTGGGTATTTGGATTACTATAAGTCTCCGATTGAGTGGCCCAAGTGGTTGTCCTATTTGTCCACATTCCACGTGCAATTTGCGCATATCTTTGCTGTTTTGTTAAATTGGAACTATTGCCCTTGTATTGAAGAACATTACCTTTTTTATAGACTTGAACCAAATATGCCGCTTCAGCAATAGTAACAGTTTTATTTATAAGAGGAACATATATGAGTGAGTTTGGGTTGGCATCAGTAGGTAATACATATGCACATTGATTTTCAAACCGATTCCACTCTCTTGGAGGATTTGGTATACAATTATTAGATGTTCCATTTCCTAAGCATGACATATATTACTTATTTATAAAAATATATGTCAAATTTACTCCAAATATATACCAGACCAGACCAAGCCAGGCCAGACCAAGCCAGACCAGACCAAGCCAGGCCAGACCAAGCCAGACCAGCTATACTATCTAATTATAATATTGAGCCTTGTATGAATTGTAATGACCTGCTGGAGGCACATAATAAGCCTTTTGCACAGGCTGTTTATAAACAACAGTTGTTGTAGTTTTTGTGGTCTCTACAGGAGTTGCACTAACGAAAGTAATATTACGCAATATAATAATTAATAGAATGATTCCCGCTCCGATCATAAATGATTTCTTTTTATCCATTATAAATTATGTTATGAAAATAATATTTTGTTAGATTTTCTCTCTAACTACCGTAAAAGAACCAACGCAATGACAAGTAGTTGGTGTTGTTAGAAGTCATCGCATCATTTCCAGTCATTGTTCTATTAGGCCCCTTCTTAACCATCTTCTGTATTTCATTTGTTCCTAAAGCATAATTGTAATACCATAAATTGGAAATATATCCGGAAAATCCACCATTCGCTGCAACATAAACATCTCCATAGTTTTGCTTAGGTACGCCAAGTAATTTAGTGCTCTTTGTAATGGTACCATTGACGTAAACATCCAATGTCTCACCCTTGCAACGGATAATCACATTGATCCACTTGTTCAAAGGTATATTTGCCACTTTAATTTCTTGATTAATAACATCAAATGTGTTCATAACAACAGTCAATTCATTTGTGTTCGGAGAAAGATATAGACCAGGGGCATTATTGGGGAAATTTGCACCTATTCCGATGGCACCAGAACCTCCAATAGAGTCGTTACCCTTATGGAAAATATGGCGATATTGAGATGAGTTATAATTTAAATCATCAATGAAAATCCATACAGACCAAGTGAATTCAATACCTTCTGGCGTATTTACAGATCGTAATACTGTTCGTGATCCCTCCATAGAAGGATCTTGAGGTATTACCATTCTCTGCTTAGCATCTACCATCCCATCAAATAAATGTACATTTCCTCCAGCAGTCCCAAACCATACCAAAAACGCAATGGACAACTGTAACATTATTACAAATACGAAGACTGCTAATAAAAGGAAGGATACCTTTGCAACTAAACTATTAGAACTCATAAAGTCACTAAAGCCGCCTCCTCCTCCAGAACCATAACCTCTTCCGTAACTACTATAACCTTGACCCATTCCATAACCAGAAGTGGATCCAGAACCTAGACCCATTCCCATTGATGAATTATTTCCTTGCCTTTGACTAAACATATATATATATTATAAGAAAAAGGTTATTATTTAAATTGTGAAACTGTTTGACTCGGCTCCATTTTCCATAAAAGATACCTTAATCTGGTATTTTCCGAAAATGCTAGACAACCATCCTTCACCATAACCCTTCTGGTAAATGTTCCAAGCTCCTTGAGGATCCATTGAATAAGGATAATATTGGAATTTTGCGGTCCATCCAGCAAAACCACCCTTAGGAGTCACATAAACACTCGCATCTTGACTAACTGCTGCAATTCCAGGCATAACACAAGTCTTCACTAGCTTACCATCCATATATACATCCAATGTTTGACCATAGACACTAATCAATATGTTTACCCACTTTTGAATAGGAACATTTGCTACAGTGCAAGTATGAACACACATATCATTTGGCAATGGAATATCTTGGCTTGTTTGCTCAGCTGATGTGCATCCACTCAATGTTAAACTAACAATTAAATTATTCTCAATTGGTCCTAAAGCAACCATAGGGCAAGGTCTATCTCCAGTACCTGTAGATCCACTTACATTACCCATACGACCAAATATGACTTTTGGTTCACCATATTTGTATGCCCAATCATCTATATTCACCCAAATAGAATAGGCAAAATTGGTTTGATTAGGATTTGAACTATCTGTTGCTAAACTGGATGCTTCAATCGTTTGCATTGTTGTACCGCTTGTTACTCCAGATAATGTATTTACATCATTCACAATATATCTTACTGCAATATACAATAATACAATTATAGCAATAATTAGTAGAACACTTCCAATATTCATAATATAATATAATGATAGAATTTTTCTAAAATACTATCATTATTTGTTTCTAGAGTTGTTTATATATTTCTCTCTTTTTCTTTTTCTTTTTCTTTTTCTTTCTCTTTTTCTTTTTCTTTCTCTTTTTCTTTCTCTTTCTCTTTCTCTTTCTCTAATTATAAATATCGTGATTTGCGTTAAAATACCATCTTAAAGATAAAAAGTCTTGGCTTCCAGCTGCAGTTGAAGCTGCCATCTCACTGGGCGTTTTCTGACCTTCTTCTGGAGGTGTATCGCTTGATCCTGATGGAAGATCTTCCATAATGGTTGAGTCTCCTAATATATTACCTGCTCCGAGTCCAACGTTTACATCTAATGGTATAATTTTATTATCATATGCGAGTGCAGGAGGTGAGTAATCTTTTACAGATTTATATAAATAATTTATTTGGAAAATGTTTAATGATGTTTTAAAATAATTCACGTTACATATTTGACCATATAAACCTTCATCTTGACCAAGAACTAAATTATCATAATTTATGTATGCTGGATCTTCTGTCGTCGTTGTCGTTGTCGTTGTTGTTGTTGTTGTTGCACTATCTGTAGTAGTTGTCGTGGTTTGAGGCATTGTATTATTATAATAAGGTATAACACCAATAACAGATTTCACTAATTCGCCATCATAAAAGATATCAAGTGTTCCGCCATTATAGTTGAGGATAATATTGTTCCATTTTTGCAGCTTTACATTTTCTAATTCATATAAAATAAGGTTTCCATTTGTATCCAATTTTTTTCTAGGTAAATCAGGGGAGTATGTATTTGCATTATTATTTTCACTAATTCCTGGACCAATATACATTGTCACTCTTAATGTATTCAACGATGCATTATAACTTACCTTAGGTTTTCCACCATAATCCAAAATATTTGTAAATCTTTCATAGGAACTTCTTGTTCCAGGATTTGCACTATCTAAATAAAACCAAAAGGACAATGCATATTGATAACTGTGGTCATCTACGCTATTATTTAGTTGATAATAAGATCCAAGATATGTAGCATTTTTTATTTCAATTGGACGATTCACTAATATTTTACCGCCTTGTTGTGATAAATTTTTCAAAAATGATGGGGCAACAAAATAACCTACAAAAAGTAAAATGCTAAATCCCAAAACTCCATAGTATATTGGAGGAGTAGGAGCAGTGACAGATTTTTTGATGTTGGAAATGCCAGAAGCAACCCCACTTGTAACTGAGGTTGTTAATTTATTTTTCGGGATTGAATGAGTAATACGATCAATTAATGCTACTAGTATACAAGGAATATAAAAAATCGCATTAAAAATAAGCTGAAAGAGTGGACTATCTTTGTATACTGATGTTGTTATTACTAATTTATAAATCAATACCAACATTATCAAAATTACAATCGTGTATATAATGATATTACCAATGTTTGTTGTTGATAATGCGTTTTGGTATAAAACTAATACCCAATAAAGAATGGTTGCAATTGCAACAAAACCTATTAGAACAAAGAATAAATATTTTGTAACTGTTTTGTAGTTTTCGTTATTGTTTATCATTTTTCCAATAAAGGATGGATCAGTAGTTTTGAATATAAATAGACTTTTTACAAATGAAATAATCAAAAAAATGAAAAAAACTATGGTAAGTATAATGACTCCTGTATTTTTTATTGTTTTAACTCCCAAAAAGTCTCCATTTGATAATATTGGTACCAAAAATGATAGAGAAATAATAAGAAGTATTACATCAAATGTAAGGAATGGATTAATTTTCATCCAAAATGGTTTATCTTCTTCCGCTTTTTTTTCAGCCTCATCTTCTTTTTCAGGGTCTTTTGTAAAGAATATATTTCTTAAATAAACAATTGACATTATTAATAGCGCTACAGAGTATATGATTCCAACCCAAAAATATTTTTTAATAAAACCCCCTGGATTATTAACATATAAGACTGTCATAAATGTGATAATTGCAAAAAAGATGAGTGCATAATTGATTCTTGCTAAATGAATAAAATCCATTGGAGATCCTTGGGTTTGGTTATTTGTAGCACCTTGGTTATTTGAAGAATCTTGTAATTTTGAAATAAATGTTGTATAAATTAATACTAATCCAATAGGTATTATAATAGGTAAAATAATATATGCATAACTATTAACATAATCTTTGGGTATCATATAAAACATTATTATCAGTCCAAATATGAAAACAAATAACCAAATTATATTTTTAAAAGAGCTCAGCGATTTGAAAATTGGTTGAATCGCTTTCATAAATAAGTTTGCATATTCAACAAGCTTTGACACGAAACCGTAAGTTGCTGTCCTTGCGCCTGGAGACATAAACATTGCAATAAGGAAAATAACAACAACTATGCAAAGTAAAACCAATCCAACAATCATTAATATTTTTTTTGTGTCATCATCTATATTTATTTTAAAAGAACTGGAATGAACTATCATATTTATGATAACAAGTAAAATAATGGATATAATTGTTGTAACTGCATACGTTACTGTACTACTCATATTGCTAATTATATTTTTACTTATTGTATTGTTACTAGATTTCACATCCATAATATATTAATATACTATAATACAATATATTTCAAAATAATTCTTGGGTTTTCTGTTTCTGTTTCTGTTTCTGTTTCTGTTTCTAGATTCTTATCTATTTCATATTTTCTAGAGCAGTTTTCTCTCCGTGACATTCCCTACATAATGCCACTAAATTATTTACTTCATTTGTTCCACCATATTCAAGTCTCATTTTGTGATCCACTTCAAACCAAGCACTCAGTTGTTTTTGACAGTGTCCACATTTCCAATTTTGCATAGATGCAACATATTTTTTCTTTGTTTCACTTACAGATCTTTTGGTACTTTTACTACCAGAAGAGAGAAGACGTTTTTCATAGTTAGCATTCGCTGCTCCAGTACACATATCTGATTCTCCGTTCATACCTTGCATAAAGTGGCTTCCTCCAGAAGAACCCCCAGTAAAATCAAGTATTGGGCTCAACATATCCAATGATGACTTATCTATGGGCATATATTTAACCATATTATTTGCGTGTACAAGCATTGATTTACATTTTTCAGGACTTCTTTTAATCAACAAGTAGAGAGAAAGTCCTACAATAGCAAAGAATACCATTTGAATATATTTTTTATAATGCGAATACATCTTTGTATATTTGCCTCCGTGATACGCATTATAAATTAAAAATCCTGTAATGCCAATAATAAATAATTCTAGTTTCATTATATATTATTGAATATTAAATCTTGGTTTGTTTCATTGTTTCTTTTGTTTCCTTTTATTATTCACTGTCTGCTTCTGCTTCTGCTTCTGCTTTTGTTCCTTTTTTGATTCCTGTATAATGACCTAATGAGTGATCGTGTATTTGCTCTAAGTGTCTTGGATTTTTTAAATTTTTTCGGTATTCCTTTTGCACTGCCATTTTTCCAACCTTTCATTTCAAAGAAATTTGCAGCCGAAGCCGAAGCCGAAGACGGTCTTTGCGAAATTCTTACACTTCTTTTAGTTGTTTTAACAGAGTCAGATGCATTTCCTCTTCTAAAAATAGGATTTAACGATTCCAATATAATGATCAACTTATTTATATCAATCTCTTCATCTGATGATTCATAAATAAGAACCAATGCATCCTTAATCTTTTTTATAATCTCCATTTCTATGGTACCGACTTTACCCAAATTCATAATGACTTCCACAATGGGTATATAAGAAATAACAAATCCCCAAATATCTACATTTTTCAAAAAAACCTTCAAATATGACAGCTTATCAAACTGTCCATTTCTAGTAAACTTGATCAATATTTTTGTAATGTATTCAAAAATAAAATGAAATGTATAGTTGAATTCCAAAAGTTGATCTTTGAATTCTTCGTCAATACTCCCCATAGTATCTTCAAAAAACAATTTAACAATATTATTAATCGCTTTTAGGTGTCCTGGTCCTCTCTCTTCAACCCAAAAAAATACAAAATCAATTACAAATTCACGAGTTTCCAATTGGGTTGGTGCCTTTTTTTCAGTTAAAAATTGCTTATACAACTTACTAAAAGTATCACTAAACAATATGTTTGAAAATGGTACATTGTATTGAAATGGACGCCTATCTAAAACAGTAGGCACTTTGTCCTCACCGTCATAACTACAAGAGAGACCCCAGTCAATCAGTCTAATGTTTCCATCGCTGCCCAATAACATATTGGATTCTTTTAAGTCACAATGATATATATGTTCCTCATTCATTGGAATAATTCCGTGCTTCAAAACATTTAATAATGATTCATTTAATGAAGCCAGTCTTTTAAAATTTACTCTTCTTGATACCAATACTTCTTCGTCAATGTAATCTCCAATGTCAATTCCACCAAAAGGCATATTTACAACTTCCAATTTTTTTAGAGTTGATTGTTCATTAATGGTTCTTTCTGTTATTCCTTTTTTTCTAAGCGTTTTGCATTTTTCATCAAAACTCTCTAGGTCTTCACCAGTTAAATCGTCTGGTTCGCAAATAGTAATATCTGTCACCAAAAAATATTTTTGATAATTTGGTATTTTTTTTAAATAAGGAAGAAATTTAACAATATCATTGTATTCCGTTTTGGCATTTTTTGATAACATTAATTTGCTGATTTGGGATTCATTGCGATCCTTATTCCTGCATTTTAACGCGGGTTTAAATACACATCCATATCCACCTGATCCAATCACCCTTCCTCCTTTTGTTTTTCTTGTTTTTCTTTTGCTTATATTTATTGTTTTATTTTTGGGGGTTCTTCTGGGATTCATCCTATATTCTAAAAAGATTATTTATTATAAAGATTATTTATTATAAAGATTATTTATTATAAAGATTATTTATTATAAAGATAATATATTCCAAAAATAATAATAAAAATAAGTAAAAAATACAAGATCTTGCCCCTTAGTTTATAATATTCAAATAACTTCGCATCCTTTGGTTTGTAGGCTTCATAATAATCAGCATAAAATTTATCCAAACTTATTTTCGGTTTCTCTAATTTTTCATTGATTTTATTATGTATAAAATGCATCCAACGAATAAATGAATCTCTTGAATCCAAATAAGGAGAAACAGGATATTCATCCAATAATTTACTAAAACACGTCGCCATAGTCTCAATCGGAATAAACATAGGAATATTTTGTACGAAATCATAATACTTCTTCTTGGTCATTGCATTTGGACGATGTGGATAACACATTGCTATAGTATGAAGAAAAAACCAATAATGTGGACCCCACACATTTGAATCTAAACCCATTAAAATTTAATAATATTATTTACCAACAGTTTAAACATATTGAGTTAATACTGTTTAATCTACCAATGAATAAAACAAATAATAGTTGTAATAATTGTGGAAAGAACGGGCATTTATTTCATCAATGTAAATTGCCAATTACTAGTTATGGTATCATTTTATTTCGCTCATCAGACAAAGGCCCACAATATTTAATGATCCGACGCAAAGATAGTTTCGGATTTATTGATTTCATACGAGGAAAATATTTATGTAATAATGTTTCACAACTGCAAAAATGCATTGATGAGATGTCAGTTGAAGAAAAGTTGCGAATTATGAATGAGCCTTTTGAAAATCTATGGAAATTTTTGTGGGGAGATAATAACAGTGGGAGCATTCAATATCGCGGAGAGGAATTATCATCTTCCAAGAAGTTTGAAAATATTAAAAATGGTATTTACATTAATAGTGAAATGGTGACATTAGAAAATATTGTTAAAAACAGTACAACACAATGGAGTGAAACTGAATGGGAATTTCCGAAAGGACGTCGTAATTTTCAAGAGAAGGATTTAGATTGTGCCCTTCGCGAGTTTGAAGAAGAAACTGGTTATTCAAAAAAAAATATTCAAATCATTGATAACTTGATGCCATTTGAAGAAATATTTATTGGATCTAATCACAAATCATACAAACATAAATATTATTTGGCGTATATGAATGAAACCATTGATTCTTTGCAGAATTTTCAAAAAAGTGAGGTGAGCAAAATAGAATGGAAAACTGTGGATGAATGTTTAGAGTCAATTAGACCTTATCATTTAGAGAAGAAGCATTTGATTACCAATATTGATAAAATCCTGAAGGAATATAGGTTATATTCATAATTTGGTGAAATTCAAATAAATTAATCACATTATATTATAAGTATAATACAATATGACAAGTAAGAGAGAAAATACAGCAAAACCAGAAAAAAAGAAACCCAAATTGGTTATTGTATCTGAGAAACCTCAACCTCTAAGGAGCAAAGATGATATTTATTTATTAAAAGAAGATCTTGAAACAAATAATTGTGAAAAACCTGAAAACCTTTACAACTCTGATAGTGAATGTAACAAATTTTTATTAAGAAAAGAATTCTTGGAACATGAAGAACTTGGTACAGAACCAGATTCTGATCCCTTTTTGTATCCCAACTTGAATGATCCTAACTTCAATATTAAAATCGCGGAAAAAGCAGAGTTTGCTGATAACAAAGTGGATGGGACTGTTTACGAAGATGTCAAGAAACGTGCTGAGGAATTGGCCAATGCTGATTTTGAATTGGCTCCTCACCAAATGTTTATCCGAAATTTCTTGTCTTTTCAAACTCCTTACAATAGTATGCTCTTGTACGGCGGTTTAGGTACAGGTAAGACATGCAGTGCAATAGGCGTGGCAGAAGAAATGCGCGATTATATGAAACAAATGGGAATTACAAAAAGGATCATTATTGTTGCTTCGCCGAATGTCCAAGACAATTTCAGGCGCTCTATTTTTGACGATAGAAAGCTGAAGTTAGTGGATGGGCTTTGGAATATTCGCGATTGTACTGGAAACAAATTATTAAAAGAGATCAATCCGATGAATATGAAGGGGATTTCTAAGGAGAAGGTAATATCTCAAATAAATAGTCTCATCAATACATTTTATGTATTCTTGGGTTATGTGGAATTTGCAAATTATATTTTGAAAACAGAAAGCGGAAAACCAAAAGGAATGAGACAGGAGAAGCGTGTCAAAGGAACCAAGACTTTTTATGGTGAATTCAAGAATGCAGGGGATCTAGCAAGACAACAACGCAAAAATTTGCAAGCCGAGTTTAATGGGCGGCTCCTCATCATTGATGAGATCCATAATATTCGTATTGCTGGAGATAGCAGCAGCAAATTGGTGGCAGACAGTTTAATGACACTTGTAGAGTCTACAGAAAATATGCGCATTTTACTATTGTCTGCTACACCAATGTACAATGATTATAAGGAAATTGTTTGGTTATTGAATTTGATGAATACAAATGATAAGCGTGCTACTATTGAGATAAAGGATGTATTTGATAAGAATGGTGATTTTAAGAAGAATAGTGTTGGCGAAGAAGTTGGCAAAGAGTTGCTTGTTAGGAAGGCGACTGGTTATGTGTCTTTTGTGAAAGGTGATAATCCTTATACTTTTCCTTTCAAAGTGTGGCCTTCTACTTTCTCTCCTGCACACTCTTTAAAAGATCATATTTACCCAACAAGTCAGATGAACGGAAGACCTATTGATAAGGAAGACCAATTGAAATTCTTGGATATATTTTTGGTTAAGATTGGTGACTATCAGTCTCTTGGTTATAAGTTTATTATTGAAAATTTGAAAAATAAAAAGATCAGTATTACTACGAAAACTGGTTTAATAAAAGAAATGCCGAATTTTGAAAATATGGACTCTTTTGGGTATGTATTAATGACAATGCCATTGGAATCACTTATTATGGTTTATCCAATGGAAGGTTTGGAATCAGTTGTTCAAAAAATAGGGAAAAAGAAGGTTGTTGAATTTAGTGATAGTAGTGAGGAGGAGAAACAAAGTGATGATCAGTCGCCTAGTGAAAAAGAAAGCGAACAACTACATAAAGGAGAGAAACCTATTTATTTAAGCGAAGTCTTATTAGCATCAGAACCAGTCGCAATCCCAGTCGCAAGCCCAGTCGCAATCCCAGTCGCAAGCTTAGAATCAGAAGAAGAAGAATATGTACCTGAACCCGCAGGTGAAGAAGTTCAAAAAATGAATCCATTTGAAAGTGAATCCGAATCCGAAGCCGAAGATGATGCACCAATAAAATCAGAATCAAGCTTAGAATCATTCGCAAGTTTACAACCAGCATCAAACTCAGAACTATTTGAAAGCTCAGAACCAACTGCAACTTCAGCATCAACCCCTGGTGAAAAGGTTGAAATCGTTTCAGATTCTAGCAGTGACGAATCAATGCAAAGTTATAAAAGCTCAGGAGGTGCTAGCAGCAGTGAGGAAGATGCATACATTAGCCCAAATGATCTAGTCGGTAAAAAGGGACTTGAACGTTTGATGACTTTTGTGGATAGCAATAAACCACCAATGAAAGGTGCATTTGAATATAAGCCGTCCACTTTGAAAACTTATGGTCGCATCTTCTCTCCAGAAGAAATTGGAAAATACAGTTCAAAGATCAAACAAGTATGTGAAAATATTATAAACTCAGAAGGCATTTCACTTATTTACTCGCAATACATTGATGCAGCCTTAGTGCCAATGGCCCTTGCACTAGAAGAAATCGGCTTCTCCAGATTCGGTGAGGGTGCCAAATCTTTATTCAAATCTCCACCAGGAAGTAGGGTAAAAGGTCTTAAGTATTGTATGATTACTGGAGATCCTCGTATCTCTCCCAACAATAATTTTGAAGTGAAAGCAATCACAAACGAAGATAATAAGAATGGTGAAAAAATCAAAGTGGTCCTAATCTCTCAAGCAGGAACAGAGGGCATTGATTTCAAGTTCTTACGTCAAGTTCACATTTTAGAGCCCTGGTATAATATGAGCAGAATAGAGCAAATTATTGGTCGCGCTGTTCGTAACTTCAGTCACAAGAGTCTCCCATTTGAACAACGCAATGTGCAGATTTTTTTATACGGCACCGTCCTTGAAAATGATGAACAAGAAGCTGCGGATTTGTATGTTTATCGTGTGGCTGAGTATAAGGCCCAGCAAATTGGTAAAGTTAGCCGTGTTTTAAAAGAGAGTGCGGTTGACTGCATTATAAATCATAACCAGATGCAACTCACACAACAAAATATGAATATAGGAGTTACACAGGTTCTTTCTAATGGTGAAACCATTGAAGATCTCAAAATTGGCGATGCACCATTTTCAGCGGCGTGTGATTATATGGAATGTGATTATACTTGTAGTCCAGATAAAGTTATTGATGAGCCGAATAATTTCACTTATAATGAGGCATTTATTGTGATGAATGCAGAGAAGATCTTGAAGAAAATACGCAGCTTGATGAAAGAGCGATATTTTTATTTGAAGAAAGACTTAATACATCACATTAATATCCCAAGGCCATATCCATTGGTGCAAATTTATGCAGCTCTTACTCAGTTAGTTGAGGATAGTAGTGAGTTCATAGTAGATCGTTATGGTCGCACAGGTTATTTAGTGAATATTGGTGAATATTATTTGTTTCAACCAAGCGAATTAAATAATGAACATATTTCTGTGTTTGATAGAAGCATTCCGATTGATTATAAGCCAGATGCGATTCATTTTGAAATTAAAAGAGATGCAATGAGAGAAGTGATTGATGTGCGCAATATTCAAGAACCTAGAGAAGACGCAGAACCCGAAGCTGTAGTTGAACCGCTAGTAATACTTGAAGGCGATATCAGAGCCGAAATGGAAACCGAAAATAGTTCATTAACAGCAGCCACCAAGATTCTTCAAAAAATGAAGACACATTTTGATGTGGCAATTGAGGCCTCTTCTAATAAGGAGAAAGTCAAAAGGGGCGAAGAAAACTTTTATAAATATTGTGGAATGGCTATGAGGAAACTTATTAAGAATTTGCATTTAGATAATATGGTTGTTTTAGGATTACTTGTTGAACACCTTGTTGATATGTTGGATAATGGAGATAAATTGGATTTACTGAATGCGTTGTATTTGAAGAGAGATAGAGATAACTTTTTTGGAGAACCCAATAGCTTTGAAGATATGGTGAAAAAATATTTAGAGAAAAAAATTTTTATTTCAAAGAAGATAGTAAGCTATTATTTGTTAGCGCCTCCTTTCGGAAAAGCTCAAGCAAAACCTATGCCAAAGTTGATTCTTTGGTCAGAAGCGAAAGCCAAGTGGGTCAATGCTGAACCAGAAGATCAACGCGATTTCAATATAGAATTTGGAGCGAGGCTAACCTTTAAGAAAGAAGATTATACACCTTTAGTAGGATTCATTGGTACTGATCAGAAAAACACCTATTATGTATTTAAAATCAAAGATATTTTAGCAACTCGTAATACTGGTGCAAGATGTGATGAAGCAGGTAAAACCAAAAAGTTACAAGTTCTCAATGCTATTTTGGGTGAGGAAAAATATGATAAGGACAATACCAAAACAATGGGTCAAGCAGAAATTTGCACAATCATTGAATTCATTCTTAGAAATAATAATAACGAGAGAAAAGATGGAAAAATCTGGTTTCTTGGAATTGAATTGGCTGCTTACAATAAATTCCTTTGAATCAATGCCACTTGTTTAATTATTTATTAATAAAATTGAAAAATAATTAAAAGAATCTAAATATAATATAATAGACATGGAACTATCACAAACGCAAGGACAAAAGCAAGGAGCCAATAAACAGAAATTCAAGAGACGTGAAATCAAATATTCCAGCATTTATTCACAATCCTTATTGACGCGATCTATTTTGCTTCCGATTACAGCCATCGGAAATAATCTGAAGCAAAATATTGAAAAAGATATTGCCTTCAATTTTGAAGGTAAATGTGTGGCAGAAGGATTTGTAAAGAATGGTAGCACCAAAATTATTACTTATTCTAGTGGCGTTATAAAGGGAAGCGATATTGTTTTTGAAGTCGTGTTTGAATGTATGGTATGCTGTCCAGTGGAAGGGATGTTGGTTCAGTGTGAGGCAAAAAATATTACAAAAGCTGGTATACGTGCTGAAAGCTCGGAAGAGAAACCAAGCCCGGTTGTTGTGTTTATTACTAGGGACCATCACTATACAAGTCAACAGTTTTCGGATATTAGTGAAGGAGATAAATTCGTTGCGCGTGTTATTGGGCAACGTTTTGAACTCAATGATAAATACGTCTCTATTATTGCTGAATTGGTAGAGAAGAAAGATTTTGATCAGCAAAAACAACAGCCTTTTCAAACGCAAATACAAGATAAAAAAGGCAAACCTAGACTCGTGATTGAAGGCTAAAATTCAACTTTATCCACCTTTCCCAAAGGTGGAGCCAAATATTTCAAAGCGAATCAAGCAATCTGGAGCTTATTATACCATCTTTGACCCATAAGAATACCATAAAATAATAGACAAAACGCTACCTACTACAAATCCAGTTCCGGCTGACTTGGTTGTTTTGCCCAAGAAATAATAACCAACAAGAGGACCAAGAACATAAGAAAGTACAACATAAAAGGCCATAATGCCAATAAACTTGGAAGAAAATACTGCTGCCATTATATATTAAAGCAATTTTTTATTTTATTTGTTTTATTTGCTATTTTCATTTAAAAACTTTCAGGCTTTATTAGACATCTATGGATATTGCAGAGTTAAATTCTATTCGCGATAAGTTAGAAAATATGACTAAATTTAACCAAGTAGAAGTTCTACGCATATTAGCTAAACATAACAATGTTACTCTAAATGAAAACAAATATGGGGTTCACATAAACTTGACAGATCTTTCTGAAACTATTATTGAAGAACTCAAATTGTATATTCAATATGTCAATACACAAGAGCTCAATTTGAATGAAATGGAGAAACAGAAAGAGGAGTTCAAAAATACATTTTTTGGAAAAGATAATAAAGATATTCATATAAAAAATAGTAAGAATGCATCAATCTCATCATAAAAACCAAATTGATTATAGTAATGTTGTAAGTTGTTTACAAGATTATATGCTAACGAATAAAAGAATTTCAGAGGCTTCAAAATCCCCAGCTTTATTTAAATCCGAAGAAAAAGACAATGTAAAATATGAATCAAGATTGAAATCAATATTTATTGATAATTCCGAAATAAAAGTAAAAAACAAAAAAGACGAGACTTTTGATTCAGGTTCGGGTTCGGGTTCATTTTCGTTTTCAATGCCTAAATCTGTTGCGCCTCCTCTTTTAGCCGAGCTACCATCTGACGCTCAAAATGTGGTTATCAAAAAGTGTGATCATAATGGTCTCAATAGTTCGGACCCAGTGCTGGACCTATTTTGGCCGAAACAGAAAGACGCGCTTTTTTGGTGTTATTATATTTTGAAGAATGGCTTCGCAGCATATGAATATCCAGATACAACCTCATTCGCCTTTGAAAAGGAGTCTAAATTTGCTGCCATTGAAATGCTGCGATCTCAGAAGCAAGATCTGAAGACTCATAAAATCAAGAACATTAAGGAACACGTGGAAGATGAGCTGATAAATAAAGAGCGCATTGGAATGAAGACTTTTATTGCACTTTGTATTGGAAGCGGTATTAATGTGCTCTTTATTCATAAACGCAAGTGCTTTGATCTGGTTTGTAATATGGATCTAGATGCCAAAACTCATATTGTGGTGTGCCAAGATAATTTGAAATGCCCAAGCAAATATGGATTGGAAATGGATATAAAATCCAAGAAAGTGGCTTATTATAGGGAGCATTATTTCAAATGGGAAAGTGTGGATAAACCTCTGAAAGCAATGGGATCATATAAGTCGGAAGAATTGGCTGTTCTTTGCAAAAAAATTGGATTGGATTTTGGCCAATGTCAGAAGACAAAGAAGGAAATGTATGAATTATTGATTGTGAATATGTAATAATATGATTATTTATTTTGTTAGGATAATATAGTATAATATGGCATCTGTTTTACAAGCATTTTTGGGAATTGCATCTCCAGCAGTTCCACAAGGCCAACCCCCACCCCCACCTCAAACTTGGGATCAGATATATACAGCTTCCCTACAACTAATAACTGGAAATGCAATTGCAACAACTATTTATAATGGCTTTTTACTTCCATTATCTAAAATTTGTTTAGGTGATACAGGTCACGATTTTGGCGTAGCAATATTTAATCCCTTTTATCAAGTACGTCCTAGAACAGGGTATATGAGCGGAGTTCCAATAGGTCTAAATATTCCTCAAGCTAATGTAGATAGACAAACTTTTTTATATTGTCTTGTTCCAGATGAACCAACATGTTTGAATTCAATAATTGCAGGTAATCCTAATGGCAATTTACTACAACAACTTGCAGAGCCTACTACGCCATATTTTAAATTAGATGTAAACAAAATACAACAAGTAGTTACAAGAGTAGCACAGCCAATAAAAAGACAACGCATTCTTACAACAACAACTGGCTATACTTATGATGTTATAACAATTAATTCAAATACTTATACACAAAGAGGTCCAACTAGTAATCCTTTGACACAACATGAAAGATCTACTACATTTGATCTAAAACCTGCTGCTGCTGAAGCAGCTTTTGATCCTAACATTGTTTTCTACACTCAAAAAGAGGATATTACAAAGTCTTATTTTTTAAGAGAATTAGAAATTAAAAATAAATCCGCATTTGTTGTTGACGCGACTTCAATAAGTATTATGGATATTTTGAATAATTTATCAGGACAAGAACTTGAAGATACTTATGATATATATTTTTTAAATAGTGGAGAAACATACAATGATCCTGCAAAAAAAAATACAAAAGGATTTGGTCCACGTTTAATACAATGTCTACCGTTTAATGAATTGGAAAGAGTTGATTATAAATTTTATCCAGAATTATCTGTATCAGGAGACCTAGTTGCAGAATCACTTTTTGCTTCAAATTATATGGTTTCACTTACATATGATGCAAGACAACAAAACGCTTTCACTGACTTGGAATTTAAAGATTTAAGAGATCCAACTAGAAAACCAATTATTATTCCAAATAGTGAAAGTGCAAATGATATAACAACTATAAGTGATTTTTTGAGAAAATTATTGGGTGCTGGTGCTGGATTTGAAAGTAATGTGAAATTTCAACAAAAAAGATCTGGTGATTGGTTGCAAGTATTATATTGTCTTGCAGCTAAGTTGAGAAGAATTAAACGTAAACTGGATCAACAAGAGGAAGTTACAGATATAAGTGATATATATTTTGTAACACATGATCAAATACCTATTGGTTATGCATTATCTGTTGGAGTAAATGTAATATCTACTCATAATAATACAAAATCAATTACTGTTTTTAGAGTACAAAATCTTATGCAAACATTAGAAGCAAATGGCGTTAAACTGGGAAAATTAATAGCATATATTAAACCCAATCCTAGATTTAGTTATGATATGCCTCATGAAGAATCATCACTTTTTGTTGGTCCTATTTTTGAAGAACTTATTACTAATTTACAATCTGAAAAAGAAAGAATTAATTTTAAAAGCATTATGAAATCCGGCACTCAAGATGGAATAATCCCTCCTCCAGTTCCTCTAAGTATTTTTGATTTTTTAGATCAAGATCAAGCTACGCTTACTAAATTATTAAATTATGTTGCTTGGTATCATTTTTGGTATAATTTTTATTGTCAAATAATAATTAGTCAACTTGAATATATTAACACTTTACAAAATTGTAGTAAAAATGTATTTCAAACTATATTGCAGCAATTATTTCTTAGTTTTTTTAGACTTTCATCGTTTTGTTTACAATTTCAAGATCCTAGTGTGTTTTTTAAAGAAACAATCCAATTGATAGATGTGAGAATATTAACTGTTGCATCTAGAGTATATGAAAATATTGTTCAATATCAAGCTATTCAATATCAAGCTACTCAACAACAACCAAATGATGAAATTATAAAAGCAACTAATGTTTTTTTAGAAGAAATTATAACTGAAGCTGATAGTAAAATATATAAACTGAAAAAATTAATAGATCAAGTAAAAGAATTACCTGATTGCGCACTTAGTGGTGAAATTCTAGGAATTCTTGGTGTTGATGCTAATGCCATTCCTGGTGCTGCTGCTAATGCTGCTGATTGGTCCATTACTTTTATTACATTAGCCAGCGCCGGAGATGCTAATATGCAAGCATTTGTTGCAGCACGTTTGAAATTATTTCACAGTGTGTCTGATTATGCTAACGCCAGTAATTTTTCTGAAGTTATTCAAATATATCCGCAAGGCATTTTCGAATTAGATAAACGCATATTTTCATTTGAAACTGTTTTGGTTGCTTCTCCAGTATTCAAATCCATAAAAAATTTTAATACAGTTTCTGATAGGGCAATATCAGTTGCTCGTAGTATATCAAGTTTATCTTTAACCGGAGTAGTCCCTTTTTTCCCTTCAACATTACCTTTAGGTATCAAAGATTATTTTGATGATACTATTGGAAGAATTATTGCAAAAAATCAAAATGGAGCATTTTTTGATGTTGGAGTTCTTGGGAGACAATTAACAAAAATTGACATATTTTTCTCTGCACTTTTTCTACATTTTTTTAGTTTATTATCTGAAGTTATAGGTATTGCAAGAGTGCAAGCAGGAGTTCAAGCAGGACTAGTAGCAGTAGCAGGAGCAGGAGCAGGAGTAGTAGCAGGAGCAGGAGTGCAAGCAGGAGCAGGAGTGCAAGCAGGAGGTACTATTACAAAATCCAGTTTAAAAAAAACTCAACTTCAAATAGGAGGAACCCCGGAGGAGGACGAAGAGGACGCAAACAGATGTTTGACAAAATATATACTTTATAAAACTATTGGATTACATCCAGTTGAGTGTAGTTTTCAAAACCCTTTTATTTTATATGCATTAAATGATAGAATTTCTCATTGTCTATTTTATTGTATTCAAAAAGAAAGTATTCAAGAAACTGGTATGGAACAAGAAGATGACACAGAAATTCCTATTCAGGTAAAAGCGAGGGAATTTATTTCAGCTAATCCAGGTTTATCTCGTTTTTTTCCAGAAATTCAATATACTAATTCACAGAGCCCAATCTTAATGTTAAATATATTATTTAATGCTTTACAAAGTGAAATATTACGTACGGGAATTGAAACTCAAATGCCAATATTACTATTATTGCCTATTTTTATAATTGGTTTAAATTTATTAAATCAAATTAAAAACTTTCCATCTTTCATTGATTCATTAGATGCAGATGCTTATTATAATTTATATGAATTAATTCGTTCATATATTCAATTTTATAGAACACCACAAAATTTCCCATACTTACCATTTATATTATTGTTTTTTGGAGACTATACTTCCGCAGGAACCCCTGATCTTAAAAAAACATATGATTTAGCAAATGCCTTACTAGGTCCTTTAGCAAATTTAAAATTAGAAGATTCATACCTTCAACGTGCGATTGGATTTAACGCCACACTAATTTCACAAATTGGAGGATTTAATGAATTATTAAATTATGAATTAGACGAATCCGTTTGTCAAAAAATTTTTGATGCTGTATATCTTGAGGCTAAAAGAGGGTTGAGGTTGGTTGAGCTGGATCTGGATCAGAGAAAATTAGGGTCTTCCTCAAAATTTCAGCAGGCTGATTATAGTGCACAACCTAGTCCTACATATACTACAATTCCCTATGAGTTTTTCGTTAGTTTTTTCAAAGATCTTAAAATTGAATTAATAGAAATATACGATGAAAGATTTGTAGAAAAATTTGTAGAAAAATTACAAGTTTTGGCTTCTAAAGATTCCAGGTATTTTGCTTACATAGAAAATATTAGATTTTCATTTATGGAAGCAAATAAAGAGTTTATGAAGTATCAAATGCAGTTGATGAGACAAGGGATTAATGGTTGTCTTGAATATATATTAGAAGAATTTATAACTGCAACAAAACAAGCAGAAGCAGAAGCACGACGACTAGCAGAAGCACGAGCACTAGCAGAAGCAGAAGCAGAAGCACGACGACTAGCAGAAGCAGAAGCACGACGACTAGCAGAAGCAGAAGCACGACGACTAGCAGAAGCAGAAGAACGACGACTAGCAGAAGCAGAAGCAGAAGAACGACGACTAGCAGAACAAGCACTAGCAGAAGCAAAAGAACGAGAAGAAGCAAAAGGATTATTAACCAGAAAGTATAGTAAAATTAGTGATGAGGGGGAAACAGATCGGGAGGAGTCTCAACGATCGCAACCATTTAGCCCTGGTAGCCCTGGTAGCCCTGGTAGTTCACTCGGAAGTTCGTCCCCTAATAGTGGTGATGAAGATCCAATAAAACCTGCTAAAAAGAAATGGTGGCAGCTTGGTTTGAGTGGATTGAGTGGATGGAGTGGAGGTTCTGTTTTGGGTTCTATCAAAAAGAAAAGAACAATCAAAAAGCGCAATAAAATATTACACAAAAGAAAAACAATTCACAAAAAAAATAGTAAAAGAACTAAAAAAAATAAAACCATTAAACATCTTAAGAAAAAATACAAGAAATACAGTAGGAGAACCTAATGCATACTCAAATAAAAGTTTTGAAAAATATCCTAGATCATTGTAGGAAATTAAAGAAATAAATAATATGGGATTTTACCCTACATTATTTATATTATAAAAAATTGAACACAATATAAAAATATGTATTCATAATATATATCTATGTCAACCCTTCAAAACAAATCAAATCAACAATCAAAATCAGATCCAAAACAGGATGAGGGTTTAGAAGCAAATGAACTGGAAGAAAAAGGTCCCACTTTTTCACCAAAAACGCCTTCTGATACCCCTCCTTTTCCTGTAAAGCTTTCACCTAAGACACCGTCTTTCAGTCCTCCAAAAGAGGAACTAGAAGCAGAAGCAGAAAGTGAAGACGAAGACGAAAAGGTAGCACTAGTTGAAGATAAAAAGGTGAAAGAGAAAGAAAAGGCAAAACGAGGAAATAGAGATTTTAAAAAAGGTGAGTTCCTTCCTCCAGCCAAGCAATTTGATCTTATTATGGAAAAATACTGGGAACAAAGACCTTATGTCAAAGATTCAAAAATCAATAATGAGTTGGAGGTCCGTTTTGGCACAAAGGGCCAATATTTAACTAAGACCGATTACGATAACGTTATTGCCAAAATTAAATCTCTTGGATTCATTACTGCCAATCCTGAAGGCTATTATATGCTCCGCATTGAAACCGAATTCTTAGATACCTCTGGTCGTTTCAAGTTCAGTCCTATTAGAACAGAAATCAACGGTTTTACCACCATTCAAGATTATTGTAAAAACAACGACATTAAGACTATATTACGAGCAAATCCTTTTGGAGTTGGTTTTGTCAAAAAGTCACGACTCTTCTTTGATGATAAGCCCCTGTTTCCAGCAGATTTCAATGATTTCAATTTCAGGGTCTCCTTACAAACAGAAGAAAAAGTGGGCGATTCCGATGGTCGTGTCAAGGGAATGATGAGCTCTTGGGAAAGATCCAAGAAGAAGTTTAGATATATTAATCGTGTAACTTTTGCTCATCCTGATTACCCAGTGAATGTTGATATTAGTATTGTCAAGTCCTCTTATAATCACGAGAGTAGAGTAGACAGCTTTTACACTACTGGAGAAGCCGGATTATTTAGTAATCGCGAAACTTATGAAGTAGAGCTAGAAGTTGATAATAGCAAAATTGGACCTGGAACAGAATTTAATAGTCCTGGAAAAATTCAAGTTGCATTGCGCAAAGTGATCAAGTTTGTATTATGTGGTCTACAAGGCACCAATTACCCAGTGCCTTATTCTGAGTTGAAAAGCGTTAGAGAGCAATACTTGAAAGTTATAAAGGGTGACAAATACGAAGAGTCTATGCTCCGCTATGTCAGGGGCGGAGATTTCATTGGTCCAAGTTCTTATACCTTGCAAATAGAAAACATTGCTGTGCCTAATGAAAACTCAAATTTCCCCAATATTCGCAAAGGATACACCGTCACAGATAAGGCAGATGGAGAACGTAATATTCTCATTATAAATGCAACTGGCAAAATCTATTTGCTGAATAGTAATATGAAGATCTCTTATAGTGGTGCACAAACACCCAAAAAAGAATATTTTAACACTATTATAGATGGCGAGATTATTCCTTGTGATAAGAACGGGAAGTTCATCAACTTATATGCGGCATTTGATATTTATTTCGTTGCAGGTAAAGACGTAAGGAGTTATGGTTTCGTCCAAGTGAAACCCGATGAAAAATCCGATAAATTGCGTTTGCCTATTTTAAAATCTATAATCCGAAACTTGGATGCAGTGCGCAGTGATAAGCCTGATGAGGCGTCGCCGTTGCGTATTAGCTGTAAGCGTTTCTATCCGGCAAATCCTGAAGATAATATCTTTGGTGCGTGCAATTTCATATTGAAACAAGAAGAGCGCGGGGACTTTGAATATAACACAGATGGTCTCATCTTTACACCAACGAGTCTCGGAGTTGGTGGATCTAAAGTGGGCGAAGCAGGTCCTTTGTCCAAGAGAACCTGGGATTATTCTTTCAAATGGAAGCCGCCCAAATACAATACAATTGATTTCTTAGTGAAAACTAAGAAAACACCAACCGGTTCCGATTTGGTCACACCTATTTTCCAAAGCGGACTAGATGCCCGTCATTCTGATCAATTAGACGAATACAAGACCCTCTTATTATGTGTCGGTTTTGACGAAAAGAAACACGGTTATTTGAACCCTTGCCAAGACGTCATTGATGATAAGCTCCCGGATTTTAAAGATAAAAATCTGGACAATGAAGACACTTATAAAAAGGCGGTCTTTATGCCTACTAATCCGCCTGATCCGACTGCTGGTGTTTGCCATATTATGCTGAGGAAAGACGCAACTGGTGTCAACCAAATGTTCACGGAAGAAGGCGAGGTTTTCGGAGACGATACTATTGTTGAGTTTGCCTACAATTTTGATCGAAAAGGTTTGTGGCGATGGGTTCCACTGAGAGTGCGTTATGACAAGACCACTGAATACAAGAATGGTGCATCCAATTATGGTAATGCATTTCACGTGGCCAACAGCAATTGGCGTTCTATTCATAATCCGATACCTGCTGAGATGATTGGAACCGGTGCGAATATTCCAGATGAAATTGCGAATGATGATGTTTATTACAATGTGATTACGAAGAGTAATATTGTCAAGGCCCTTCGCGACTTCCATAACTTGTATGTAAAGAATAAGATCATCAGAAGTGTAGCCAAAAAGGGTGACACATTGATTGATTACGCCTGTGGCAAGGGCGGCGATTTCCCCAAATGGATTGCTGCACATTTATCTTTCGTATTTGGTATTGATTATGCTAAGGACAATTTGGAGAACCGTGTAGACGGTGCGTGTGCAAGGTTTCTCAATTATCGCAAGGATTTCCGTAGTATGCCTTATGCACTCTTTGTGAATGGAAACAGTTCACTCAATATTGCGTCGGGTGCGGCAATGCTCAATGATCGTGCAATTGAGACCACCAAGGCAATATTCGGTAAAGGCAGCAAAGATCCTGCTGTCATTGGAGCCGGTGTTGCCCGACAATGGGGAAAAGGCGCAGACGGTTTCAATATTTCATCGTGTCAATTTGCACTCCACTATTTCTTTGAAAACCAGAAGACGCTTTACAGTTATATGCGTAACTTGGCAGAATGCACCAAAATAGGCGGATATTTCATCGGCACTTGTTATGACGGTAAGCTGGTATATCAAATGTTGCGCGGAAAAGCGCAAGGTGACAGTGTGCAAATTTACGATGGCGAAACCAAAATCTGGGAAGTAAAGAAGAATTATGAAAGAGAAACATTTGAAGACGATATTACTAGCGTCGGTTACAAAATAGAAGTATATCAAGAGTCCATTAATAAGTTGATCCCTGAATATTTGGTGAACTTTGACTTTTTGAATCGCTTGATGGTTAACTACGGATTTGAATTATTGGCAAGAGAAGAAGCTCAGCATTTGGGATTACCCGAGGGTTCAGGACTCTTTAGCGAACTCTTTAACGAAATGTTGGACGAAATCAAGAAAAACAAATTCAAGAAGAAGGAATATGGCAAGGCACCCGAAATGAATGCATTTGAACGCAAGATCTCCTTCTTGAACAGGTATTTCGTTTATAAGAAGGTTCGCACAGTGAATGCCGAGAAGGTGGTGAATGAAATGATGGAAGATACTTTTGTAGAAGAGGAATTTGTTCCTCAAAAACAGGCGGAAAAAACTAAGACAAAGAGCAAAAGCAAAAAGGCGCCACCAAAAGTTGCTGAATCTACATCAAAGAAGCCGAGAAAATTGGAGCGTAAGCTGGTTCTTGTAGAGGCGACGGAAGCACAAGAAGAAGAAGCCGAGCCTGTGATAGTGTTAAAACCCAAGAAGGCAACAAAATCAAAACCCAAACTTAAGATTCAGATCAATGATGAAGATTAAAATCATTAGGAATTATAAATAAATAAACGCTTAAATAAAATTTATTAATAGATAATAACCTCACAATAATGAGTTATTATATATTGCCAAAAAAAAATAATCAAGTGAATATTGCACCACAATTTGAAGAAAAAGAAACTTCACAAAACCCAAAACCAATAATATCCCATAGTTTGATTCATTATTTAAATAAACAAAAAGAACAGTGTGTAATTAGTGAAGAAGTTTTAAAAGTTGTAAATAATTATGAGTTTCTTTTTTCAAAGGTTCCTGGGTATAAATTTTCGGTAAGTAAAATGAGACCTCCATCAGAAAAATTTTATTTATTAATGGAACTTACACATATTTTTAATTTGTTTGATCCTTTTTCAAAAAAGGATATTAATACAATGCATTTTGGTAACTGTCCAGAGGCAAGCATTGAATGTTTGGATATGCTTCGCGAAGATAATCAAGATATTCATATTTCAATGAATGATTTATTTCAATCAATAGAAAATCCTCAATTCAATAATATACATAATATTGAATTTATGTATTTTGATAATAATGAAAGTATGTGCAACTCTGAGGAGGACTCTGTTATTGAAAATCAGAATTATGAGTTTGAATTTAACAGTTTATTGTTGGCGTTCTTGAATATTCTTATTTATCAGAGTAATAATGGTGTGAGTGTTATTAAAATAAACCAGTTATTTTACAGACCTGTATTAGATATTATTTTTCTCTTGACTGGTGCATATGAAAAAATATATATTATTAAACCCAATACATCCAACACATTTAAAAATGAACGATTTTTAGTTTGCAAATGTTTTAGTGGAAAACAATATAACAATGTTTACATTGAAAATTTGAAAAGAGTATTTCTTCAACAACTTTTGATAAAAGAGAAAAAATCTAATTTTTGTTTGACTTCTTTACTGGATTGCAATTTGCCCTATTATTTTTTGAATAAAGTTGATGAATCTAATATTATTATTGGTCAACAACAACTAGACGCATATGATCAAGCAATTAATCTTATGAAAAATAAAAATAAAGAAGAAAAAATAGAAAATTTGAAAAAGAGTAATATACAAAAATGTATACAAATGTGTGAAAAATTCAAGATACCCTATAATAAGTTTGCTGAAAAGGTGAACATCTTTTTGCAAGGGCACTCAAATTTACACGAAAATGTTGGAGATCAAGAAAGTGTTCCAAACATTTTTTTGAATCCTTCTACAAGAGTCATTTTAAATGAAGTAGCAGATCCAACGTTATTTCTAGATCCGGTGCTATCGCTAGATCCAGAACCAACAAATGATGAATATGCTTGCATTAAACACATCATAAAAAATATTATTGAAAAAATTATTAATGATATTTAATCTAACCCATTAGGTTATTCCAGACCAATCCGTGCTAATTCCGTTTGTTGCAACGTTGGGTCCTGCCGATGTAATTCCCAGAATAGATATCAATTTGTTCTGATAATCCAATGAGTTTCTGAAAGAATTACACGTCTTAGGATTTCCGTCTTTTGTAAAATACGATGCATTGCAAGGAGGTACTTTGGATTTATACACATTAGAATTATTGGGATTTCCACCAGCATTGATGTATTGATCAGTATTGGTCAAATTGGATGTGCCATTAGTACTTCCGCAAATATTCTTCTCAATTGTAGTTACTGCAAGTTTCAATGTTCTTGCACTAGCCATAACGCCACCTTGATTCGCAAATTGGGGATTGCTTGGTTTGTAAACCACCAATTTACATCCACGAGGATTACTTGGACCAGACAATCTCATACCCAAATAAGGGTTGGAAAGCACTCTTTCAAAGATAGCAACAGCTTGAACAGTGTTTCCAGAAGTAAGCGCAGAGAGAAATGCATTGAATGCTTGAAATGTCTTGATCTGTAAGCTATTAAAATTATTAATATCTTCTTGTGATAGAAGCCCAGCAGCCTTCATATACTGATATGCTTGTAATATAATATAGGCCTGGCTGCTAGTTGAATAATCAATGTTTGGATAACAATTTGCCACATACAAATTCAAATTAGCAATAGGATCACCCGGCTTGGCATTCTTAAGCTGACAAGGAGTAATAAGCGGGTTATTCTCCAAAGCATAAGCATCAATCGCATTATCCAACCCTGTCTTAAAGTTGAAAGCACGCTGCTCATAAGTCTGACATCTATTTTGCCTGTATTGTTGCAAAGTCTGATAATAATTCTTCTTAAGGTTGGTACTTGTTGGAAGACACATTCTGCGAGCTTTTCTCTCTGGATTACAGCAAATAGTTGCCACTCCTGGTACAGAACCAGGATAGTTCGTACTCACTTGCTCGGGATTATCTGTTAAATATGTCTGTGGTTTATAACTGGTAACTAGCCCAATACCATCGCAAGTATTACAGTCAACATTGAGTTGCAATTCTTCATTGACCTCATTTGGCGGGTTTTGTTTCACTGAAAATCGGCCAGGACTCCACATTGTTTGATCAATCAAATTGCCACCTGTAGCTGATTTTACGGCGCGATTAGTATTCAAATAAATATAGTTGTTCGGATTGTTTGGGTCTTGTACAATAAGAGGCGTTGGGGTTGTTGTGCCCTTGCGGTAAAGCTTAATAGGCCTGGCTCTGCCAAAAGGACCTACCGCAAGATTTGTAGGATCTTTATTTGTTAGAGGACGAATATTACCTGCAGTAATGGCCACTGGGAAAGAATGATTTCCAGTTCCTTTCCAAGTTTCATAACCGCCCGTTGCTGATCTATTATTATAAGATTCCATTCCAAGAGGATAAACTGCTGAAGACATTATATATATCTAAAAAGAAAAGAAATAATGGGAAATAATGGGAAAATTATGGAATAAAATAATAGAATATATTATACAATGTTAGTAAACATTCTCATAATATTTTTCCTTTTTTTAATTATTTATCAATTTTTAGCTCCATCGTTGAGAGAAGGACTTGAAACAGCTCCTGGACCATATATGGAATATCCAGATGATCCAATGATATTAGGGAAACAAAATGCAGGAAATATTGAGGTATTGAGGACAGAAGTACAAAAGGTTAGCACATTAGAGCCTAGAGTTTTGCAACTAGAAACAGATGTGAAAAATTTAAATGATCAGTTAGCTGGAATTCAGCAACAAAATTCTGAAGCAGTATCATCTTTCGATGATAGTATGGGAGGATTAACTGGTTCAAAAGAAGAAGGCGAAGGCGAAGATGGTGAGATTGTTCCAGGTGAAGGAGCGGTTGAAGGCGAAGAATCCAGTAGCAGAAATTTTGGTGGTTTTGGTGGTTCCAGCGAAGAAGATAATAAAGAATCTTTTGGTAACAGGTACAGACCTCGGTATAATTTGAAACATTATTTTTAATAGTATAAATATCTAACAAATAAAGTTGATTCTTTTTGAAAATGACTTATATGCACTGTATAATGTAGGATGATGAACATAAGGCAAATTATTTTCTAAACAATATTTCTTTACTATTTTTGAAATCTCTGGATAATGTATACTTGAAACATTCGGAAACAAATGGTGTTCTATTTGATAATTAATTCCTGAAAACATTCTTGCCCAAATCAAATTATTATTCAAAAAGTTTCCTGAATTGCATATTTGTCTTTTTAGCCAATCAGGGCCATTATAAGCGTTTTCTATCTTTGTTTCATAAAAATCGTGATCACCATAAATATTAATATAATATGTTAAATTTACAGCAGTTAAATAGAGAAAAGTAACTATACCACCTCCACAATAAAATAAATACATTTTGAATAAAATCATTGTAATGTCAATGAAATCATATTTGGCAATTCTTGGTAAAAAATCACTTTCTATTATTGTTCCCAAAAAATAAATCAACGCTTGAATTGTACTTTGACCTGGTATAATAGAATACAAAATATAAACCGATGTTGTCTTCATATTTACAAAAAAAGGTTTAAGAATTTTTATAACACCTGAAAATAAATAGTCAAAATTATATAATAAATGATCTGGATCTTTTTGGTGATCTCCTGTAAATGAATGATGCAGATATACGTGATGGTTATACCAAGCAGTCATATTCCACATTATCCAATTGGAATATATTTTTGTTATGTTATTATTTATGGTTGGATCTAAAGAAATCGCATAATGAGATCCATCATGTAAAAAATTAAAAACCAAACTCATTTCCATAATTCCTGCTAGAAACCCTAACGCACATCTATATAAAAGACACATTTTTGAAAACATTACAAAATAAAATAAAGGTAGATAAGTAGCTAACATTGTTATATTATAAAACCACCACAATGATGTCGCTTTAATAGTTTCGCGACTTGGATATTTCTCTCTAACTATACTTACCAACTCTCTATAATTTGAGAAATTTGTTGAATATTCCTCTGTGGTTTCATTTGGATCACCTTTGATTTCATATTTATCTAATGTTTGTCTTATTTTATCAATATCTGAAAATGCGTGATAAGTTTCAAAAAGTGCAGTAATGTCTTCGTCGCCTTTACTGTTTTCCAAAATAGTTTTTCCACCAGGATGCTTCTCCACGAAATTAGTTAAATCATATTTTTTGCCATATAAATTCCACATCTATTTATTTTAATTACACAAAATTATTTTAAATAGTTTGTTATTCAATAATAAATTAAATTTATTAATATATTATATATAAATGTCAAATATATTTGATCAAGCAGCTAGTGGTGCAGCAGGATTAGAAGAAAAATTATTAGGACCTACTTATAATTATGCAAAAAATATTAATAGTCCACAGCAACTTGGTATGTCAGAAAGAGGTTCTATGCAACAACTTGGAAAAAATATTATGGGACTTGTTGCTTATGTACAGTTGCTTGTTGAAGGAGGTGGAGATGCATCCAGGACTGGTCACCCTTTAGGAAATAAGTTTTTCTTGCAAACTGGTGGAAAATGTGTTGATGTTAATACAAAACAAGATGCCGAACGTTTTATTTATGTAGATAATGTAGCTGACGGTTCCATACCATTAATAAGTAATGCTGCAGGCGTACAGTTTAGTGAATTTAGAGGTTTGATCCCTGGTGTATTGAGTGACGCAAATGTGTTGAATCCTTTTGCAATTTTGGGATCTTTTATGGCTGGATCCAAACCAGAATGCCAAGAGATTTCAATGGAGGTTCTTGATAACAATAATGTATCAAATAATGAGACACATCATGTTGCATTAGCAGATATTGCAAATATTCAGCCTTGCTCTTTTCACGAAAAAGGAGGTAGAAAAAATCCTGTCACTGGTGTGCCCTGTTCAATGGCCTTTCAAAATATGAAAAATGAACCACAAAGTTATGGCGAATTAGGTATGCCTGATGACCCAATTGTCCAACTCTATTTTGCGTGTTTGAGCATTCTAGGAATTTATGTTTTGTATAGAATAATTGAGAAGAAACGTGGCAATTGAAAGAACTTTAACTGCGGTTTTAAACATATGTAATTATAACATTATATATGTTTTTATAAATAATTTGATATTTAGCGTCTTTGGCGACGTTGTGTACGTCTTTGTCCACGGCTACGTCTTTGGCTACGCCCTTGGCTTCTACCACGTGCTTGACCGCGTCTTTGGCTACGCCCTTGGCTTCTCTGTTGCCCTTGGCTTCGTGCACGTCTAGCACCACCCATTTTGACTGATCCAGCAGATGATCCAAATGCAGAACTATGTGGTTTAACATCTCCTCCCATCATCATCTTCCATTTTCCTCCTATCATCATGCGTCTCATTGCTCCTCCTTTCTTCCATTTTCCTCCCATCATATTTGGCTCCAATGCATAAGGATATTGACCTTGTTGGCTCCATACCTTGGCGCAGTGAGGCATAACTCCAGATTCTGTTGCACCACCGCGCATTTTTCTAGATCTGCGTTTTTTACCACCAATTACTGGACTATTATTAAACATACTATTTACTGGAGTATTATTACTAATCCTTTCAATCCTTTCAATAGGTTTACAATTTGTTCTATAATCAAGTTCATAACCTGGCGCGCATTTTTTACAACCATACCAATCTCCATCAACTAAACAACCAGGTTTTATACTCTTTGGTTGATATTGACCGGTTTGTTTTTGATATTCATCGACTTGGTTTTGAAGGATTTCTTGTGTTCCAATATATGATCCTGGTACTTGTGGTTGCATCATTGACATAATATAATATATCTATAGAAAATTATATTGTGTTATTTAAAACCGTTTTTTATTTCTTAATAAAGGCCTTCACTAGTTCAAATCCGACTAAACCTCCGGCGATTTGGGCAACAATATAAGGGATCACATCATTGGACGCCAATTTACCCGCAGATAAGAGCGCAACAGTAATGGCAGGGTTGAACGCGCCTCCACTAATAGGACCACCAATCAAGACTGCCACCGCTAAAGCCGCGCCAATCGCCAAATAATTTCCTGTTGCAAAGATAACAAAAGATAAAAGCAATGTGCCTAAAAATTCTACTAAATACTTGTTCATTATAATATAACTTAATAATATTTTCCTCTAAATATTTTAAGAATATGTGGAACTGACTTGAGCACCCCAAGCACAAACACGTCCATTGCACAAACTACGATTATAAATGGATCCTTTCTTTGCAGGTGCGACGCATCCCCCTGATCTCGCCATTTTAAGAGCTGTCTTCACATCATTTCTATCATAACTCTTGTAAGAAAGAAGAGCATCATTCGGTAGTCCAATTTTATAAGAACTCTTACCAACTGCTTTGGCCTTCAACATCTCGGTTCTTTGTGATGAATCCTTGGGTGCAATATAATTCATATGAGTTGAAACCGGATATTGGCGCTGACTTGTAAAAGCCGTGAAGTTTGATGGGCGGGAAGCCTTTGCCAAAAGTGTTGCCGCAGCTTGCGCGTCTACACTTTGTGCTGTGCGCCAATAGTAACGCCTAGAATTGGAAAACTCGCTGGCCCCATCTGCTACACCAAATTGCGGAGGATTTGGATGAACACCTGGCAATGCACCTAAAGTGTGGTTAATGCGAATTGCTCCAGTTGTTTGTGCAGTGTTCATAGGCGCAGTAATAGGAGCTGAAGTATAAGATCCACCTGAAAATGGAATATTGGTATATTGGTGATAAGCTATTGTGGTCATTTATTATATATTATTATTTTTATTATTGCTGAAATAATATATAATTTATAGAAATAGAACAAAAATATCGTGTCTAATATCTGCGAATTCCACGCCAAGCAACCTGAGAACCGCTGCTTTGATCACCACCATTAGACAAGTTGTTGTATGTCTGGTTAATGGCACGTTGCTTTAAGTATCTGGAATAATCAGAGCTATCATATACATATTTGGTGTTGCAAGCTGCAGCCTCCACACCAGTTCCATCACACTGAAGCATAACAGCACCAAAACGCTGCTTTAATCCAAACATACCTGGTCTGCTTTGGAAGGTCTGACAAGGTCCTCCACACGTGTAATACTTACGACTTAAAAGATCACCTGCATTATTGACTGCGCGAAAAGGGGTGATTGCACGAGCAGGGACACCACTGTAAGAAACAGTCTCTCTCCTATAGTTGGTATTCCACCCTTCCACAACAATATCACGATCATTCATATATTCCTCATAACCCACTTGTGTGTCTACTAGACGTTGAGGGATGAAACCAGGAATACCTTTACCTAAAGAAAACTGCGTTCCGTATTGAGCTCTAAAACCAGGAGCAAGTCCTGCGATGCTTAATGTTGGACCGACTGATCCATATAGACTAACACTTGTACCTGCCATATATATAAGGTCTATAAAAAATCACATTGAATTTAAGGCGGTGACCTATTTGACGATTTCCTTATGGTAACAGTGTACGTATCTGTCATTATATTATGTGAGCATAATGGTCATTAAATATTGTAGTCTGAGTCCAAAATAGCGCGCCAAAATCCCAGGGCTTAAGGTTTTTTAGATTTTTGAAAGTCCATTTCGTCTTTTCAATTTTGGACATTTTTTTTGTCCATTTTTTGAAAGCCAAATTGACTTTTGGAAAAAATAAGTCAAAAAGTGAGTTGTGACCAGAATGCTCTAAAATCCATTTTTTTGTTGAAAAAAGTGTGAGCATAAAATTTTTAAGTTTTTATATAAACTATTTAGACGAATTTTCTGTTTCCAATATATGGAACAATTGGAATTCGTAAATTCGTCAAAATTCGTTAAGAAATACGAATGCAAATTATGTGACCATTATTGGTCACGTAAATACGATTACACAAAACATCTTTTAACTGCAAAACACCAAAAACGGTCCATTGGAACTAAACAGGAACAAAAGGAAATCGTTAATTTCGTTAAAAATGGTTATTTGTGCGAATGCAATAAAATATACAATACAAAATCAGGATTATGGAAGCATAAGCAGAAATGTTCATACAACAAATCAGGAGAAAACGCCAAACATGATAGTAATTTAATAGACAAGGATATGTTTTTATCTCTCCTTCAACAAAATAATGAGTTTAAAGACGTTATTTTGGAACAGTCAAAACAAATAATGGAACTTGCAAAAACAAACAATTCTTCAATTACTAATAATAACAATTGCAACAATACTACAAATAATCAATTTAATTTGAACGTGTTTTTGAATGAAGAATGTAAAGATGCAATGAATATTATGGATTTTATTGGTTCTCTCAAGGTTCAGTTTTCTGATCTTGAAAATACAGGAAAGGTTGGTTATGTGAAAGGAGTCAGCGATATTTTCTTGAAGAATTTGAAAGAATTGGACGTGCATAAACGTCCAATTCATTGTAGTGATTTGAAGAGAGAAGTAATGTATGTCAAGGATAAAGATGTTTGGGAAAAGGATGAAGATAAGAAGAAAACAACATTAGCTATCAGGCATATTGCCGATAAGAATTTCAAACAGATCCATCAATGGCTAATAGAAAATCCAGAGGCAAAAGATGCTAGAAACAAGAAAAACGAACAATATATGAAAATTGTCAATAAATGCACTGGTGGGATAGATGAAGAAGAAGATGAGAAATATTATGGAAAAATAATTACTAACGTTGCAAAAGAAGTATTTATAAGAAAATAATGTTAACAAATTTTTGGAGCTTTATAATGTAACCCCAACAAGTCAAAATAGTTTTGTCCTAATGCAATATATCTAAAAGCGTTATTATTTACGTATTTTAAAATATTGCTTGTTTTTTTTAGAGAATTCTTATAATCATTTGACGTTTTATTTATTGAACCAATAAAATCAGTACCAGGTAAAAACCTTTTGGGCCATTTATTTAATAAATTTATATAATATTCTCGCTCTTTTTTATCAAAAAATTTTTGATCATATAAAATACTCCAACTTATATCAAAATATAAATTATGATATTTTTTTAATAAATTATCTAATAATTCAACATGGGTTTTTGAATCAATTAATTTTAATTCTCTAGAAAGTCCAAGATGCATCCATACAATTTTATTTTTTGGATATAAATTTAAAACTTCTAGCATTAATGGTAAGTATTTAAAATTATCATTATCATTACCTAAGTCGCAATGTAATGATAGCGGCATATTTTTCTTTCTTAGTCTAGTCATAAAAGTTTTCCATTTTTTTATAATATTTATTGGAACTTCATAAAAATTATTATTAAATATTGATTGTTTTACTAAATTAACCTCACCCATCCATCCAAAAAAATTTGGATATTTTTTTTCTAAAAATTTCATTTTTTTTACAATTGTTTCAGGTTTATTTAGATCTGGGAATGTCATTGATAAATTTATTTTAATATCTTTAATGTATTTATAATTTTCTGAAATAGCTTTTTTTAAATTTTCAGCATTTAATATATCATTTTCAATGGATGGTTTTATAATTGATTTTGGGCAATTTAAATAATGATCACATTTTTTATTTGTAAATATTTTCTGACCAATACCTTCACCTTCTATAAATAAAATACCAGAATTGTGTAAAATATTTAACATTTCAATAAATGGAATATTTTTTTTACCAAAAGGTTGTAAATGTAAATGTGTATCTACAATTGCATTATTATTTTTTGTTCTATTATAACATCTTTGCGTTTTATTTTGTCTTTTATTTTGTGTTATATATTTTGTATTTTTTTTTGTTTTATTCATTTTTAATTTATATTTATATAAAAAATAAATTTATTCCTGTTTTGAATATCTGTTTTTATTAATATTAATACCTTTCCAAAAGGTGGATTTAGTTTTCCGTGATCACTCTGGGTGCAATATTCATAGTGATCAGCTCTTGGAACAGCAGTTTACAAGCATAAGGAATTTCTACATAAGCAAACTCAGTCCTATTGTCGCACGTTCTGCATCTATGAATGTGAACTTGGTCATTATATGCTGCAATAAGCCCACACTTCTTACAAGTGTATACTTGATATTTATCTGAAGCATCATACAAACGACCTCGGGTAAAACGCGATGCGCCGTGTGAAATCGTAGCATCTCTTTCCATCTCACCAAATCTTAGACCACCATCGCGACTTCTACCTTCAGCCGGCTGGCGTGTTAAGTTCACCATCGGTCCAATAGCACGACTATGTTGTTTATCATTCACCATATGCTTCAACCTCTGATAAAACACCGGACCAATGAAGATATCACATTCTATTTGTTCTCCTGTGAGACCATTGTACATCACTTCATTTCCAGTACTTTGGTAACCGAGCTTCATCAATTCTTCGCGAACTATTCCAATGTCAAGATCTCCGAAACTGGTTCCATCACCGAAAAGTCCGAGTTCAATCAAAACCTTGCCCATTAGTGTCTCCTTCAACTGCGCAATCGTCATACGAGATGGAATGGCGTGAGGATTCAAAATGAGATCAGGACGCAACCCATTCTTTGTAAACGGTATATTTTCCTCAGGAATAATATTACCAATAGTACCTTTCTGTCCACTACGAGACGAGAACTTATCACCAATTACTGGCTTTCTTACAGCACGGAGTCGGACTTTGGCGAAATTGTATCCATCTCCGTTGCGCTCAATGTAATTCTTATCAATATAGGTCGGTTCATCCGTTCTATAAATGCGGCTTTGGTCTTCATATTTAATCACCTTCGTGTGATCATTGCGGTTTTCTCTAATCGGAGTGACCTTTGAAATGATGACATCGCGATTCTCCACCAACGTGTTTTCAGGAATAAGACCCTTGCTATTCACCTTGTTATAATTGGCAAATTTCATTCCCTTGGTCTTTGCACCATCTGGTTTGCAACGGATCTCTTCATCGCCATTGATCTTCTGCTTGTCTTCGTCCTTCTCTGTGTGGTAAATGGTTGCCTGGAAGAGACCGCGGTCAATAGATCCCTTATTGAAGAGCAGCGAATCCTCTTGATTATAACCAGTGTGTGTCATAATTGCGACAACCACATTTGAACCAGATGGGATCTTGTTAATATGAATCATATCCATTACACGTGTGTCCACCATCGGCCTCATAGGCGAATTCAAAACATAAGCGGTCTTGTCCATACGCTCAGCATAATTGGTCACATAAACGCCCATCGCCTGTTTTGCTTGCGCACATTGATATGTGTTTCTCGGCGATTGATTGTGTTCCGGAAATGGGATGCAAGATGCTAAGATGCCAAATATTGTACTTGGGTGGATTTCACAATGGGTGTACTTGCGAATCTCCTCGGTTCCTGCAGTTGATATAAGATCAGTTGGTTTCACAGCGATTAAAGACCAACTTTGCTCTTCAGGATCAATATATTCTAAAATGGCTTCATCAATCTTGCAATTCGTTAGCAAGTCGTCCCAAGTCAAAGCCCCTGTATTTAAATCGTTGATAATAGACTTCTTCACAAGAATGTTATTATCTTTGACTCTTAGCAGTGGCCTAGAAATACGCCCGCCGTCATTGCAAACGCGAATTTCGTTCCTCTTATAGTCAAACACAATAGAAACATAAATATTGATGATGCCACGGTGCTTCTTGTCTTTCAACATATTGTACAAGTTCAGAGGATCTTCGCTGATACCAATCCAAGAACCATTAATGAAGACTTTGGTTTTGTCATACATTTGGTCAGGAGTTAAGGTGCCAATTTCTAAAATATGTGGCATAATATATTCGTAGATCGGCATTGAGTTGGAGCTTATGGTCACGTGAGTCATATAGCTCAAATTTTTGACTACACCAACAGATTGCCCTTCCGGAGTATTGTGAACCACCAACCCATCTTTCAAGCAAAATCTTCCACGTTTATCGTAAAGTTGCCATCCAACATAAGGACCTATCCCTGCTTCTACTAAGCTAAATTTACTGCACTCAATGCCTTCTACTTTAAAGAGAACCAATTTATCTCTTGTGCTTTTATTAAGTTTCAAATAATTTTCAATTGTAATATCTAGAGTGTCATCATCATCAAAACCATTAACAAAATTTTCAGCTTCTTTTGAAGAATTGAAAGATTTTGATTGAAACTTTAATTCATTTCTATTCAAAAACTCAACAACATGCTTAATTTTTCTATTTTCTCTTTCTGATTTTCTAATACATTTATGCTGACGAATTCTGAGAGTCAATATATGATTGTCTGTAACGCGGTGTTTCATAAAATTATCTTTCTCTGGAATGACATCATACATATTTTTTTCTCCTGAACAAGTTGTGCGAACCTTTGTTGGATTCCCAAGATCATCAACAAGAACATCTCCAACTAGTATATCTCCAGCGCGTTTAACAGAACCATCCCACATCAAAATTGGAGTTTCTGGATCAAAACACTCCGCAGCACAAACATAACCGAACGTCGTGCTATGCAGCTTTCTAGGAGGGATCAACTTGCCGCTTTTGTCTGTAGGGGTACTAATACGCCTGGAATGGCTCAAACTCGCTACATAAGTCAATCGGTTCAGAACCTGTGCAACTCCTACTTTATTAGAGCTCACGTGTTTGATGCCGAAGTCACCCGTGGACAGTGCGCGCTTGATACCATTTTCAATCGTAGTAGACTTAATAATTTTATAAATGTTGGTCTCATTGATGATGCGCAAATAGTCGTCAGTGGATTTCCAAGATCCAGTATTGATTTCTTTGATCACCTGCTTCTCCATATCTTTGACCAACTTGTTGAAATAATTACGAAACAAGTTGTTGAGCAATGTGCCTGTCAGGTCAACACGCTTATTGAGATACGAATCGCGGTCATCTTGTTTGACCCAATCAAAACTCGCCTCCAATAAACGATAAACCATATATCCAAGGAACATCACTTTCTGAACAGGAGTGCTGCAGTGCGGGAACAAGTCATTGCTTAGAATATCAAGTGTGAACTCGTGTTTCTTCTTAGCGCCAGTCTCTTTATCCATATTAATCGGCGTATACATCGCCTGTAATGTAATATGTCTGATGCATTCTTCTTGTGTCAAATAACCATTCGCATCAATGATGGACGCTTGGAGCCCCTGTAAGACCTCCTTCTCCTTGGATTCAGACAAGTTCAACAAAATCTTCTGGCAAATCTCTTGATCGGAAATAACACCTAGAGCACGAAACAACACGAACAGTGCAATCGGCTGCTTCAATCGCGGTAACTGCACATAAATCGGACACCCGAATCCATTGTTCTTAGAAGACAAATATAAGTTGATTTGCTTCGGCGAAATGCACTTGAAATCAGGTACGGATTTGATTTCTGCGGACCAAGAATATTTTGTACTATTTTTTCCAACATTGAAACAGTACACCCGATTTTCTGCAGCGCGTTCTTGACCTAATACAGTTTTTTCTGAACCATTTATGATGAAATAACCACCAGCATCATACTTGCACTCTCCAGTGTGTACATTTTCTACGTGCTTGTACTGGTTCAATACGCAAATGCTGGACTTCAACATAATTGGCATTTTTCCAATGTGGATTTTAGGGAGGCTCTTGTAAAAGGTCTGAGCATTTTCCAGGTTCTCGCCGTTTCTAACAACAAATTTGATGTTAATGTCCACAGTCATAGCAGACGAATAGGTGAAGTTGCGAAGGCGTGCCACTTGTGGGAACATCAGACTAGTTGCACCGTTGTTTTCGTGAATTTGTGGACGATACATATGAAAGTTTTCAAAAGTAACAAATATTTCTAGTGAATACTTCCCAGACTTAATATCAAAATCTTGTTCGGAAGCAATGTGGACAGGATTGAACATTTCTATTGTTTTAATAATTTGGTATCCTACAAAATTATTATACGATTCTAACTGATGTCTAACGAGTCGCTCCAAATGCTGGCCTTTGAAGTAAGACTCAATAATAGACCAAGGGGTTTCAATATATTGATCATTATGAACGTCAAAATTATCGGGAGTAGATGTCATTGGTTTGATCTTTTGTTGTGTGATAATGTGTGACTGATTCATTTAGATATTTATCATTTCAATTTATTTTTAAATTGTTTTCATAGTGATTATTTAATAAACTAAAAATGCAAAAAAATCAAACTAATAGTCCATTAAATTACTTTGTTTGATATCAAAAATAAGAGAGGTCAGTGTAGAAAAACCGCTTGCAACTTGATATACTGAATAAGAAATAATTTCTTTGGATCTAGATAATATGAAAAAATCAATCAATGTGTCGCTTATGTCAGAAGTGGTTTTTTGAAATGCACCAAGATGTGTTTTTTCAGAAGGCCAATAAGCTAATGTAGGATATAGATCTTTTAATATTCTACCCATTTCATCACAATCAGTAATTAATATATATTGACAATCATTATTCACCAAAACGTTATATATTTTATTTTTTATTATTTCTTTTAAATTATCGTCAATAGAATTATTTGTATTAAAAATACAATTATCACCTAAGCGTAAATGGATAACTTTATAATTTGAAGATGGATCAATATTATAATAACGATCAAAAACTAAAAACAATTTATTTTCTAATAAAAAATTGGGTTGTAATAAGTTTTTTAAAAAAGTCTTGCACTCATATTTTATTGGTCCAAAATTGAAAACATTTCCGTGACTATCTTTTGAATAAAATGCATTTGTAATTAATGAAAATGACTTCCCTGATTCAAACTGATCGCGAATCATTTTGTCAATATTTTGATAACTGTTTGGAGGTAATATTTCTTGAACCTCCATATTAGAATCATCAGTTATAAAATATGGTTTGGGTTTTAAATGTTTAAATATTGGATGAATATCTTTATCAAAATACAATGTATAATCATATTTTTTTGAATATTGATATAATGTAATTGAACCTCGTAAAAAATCGGCAAAACCAGGAGGACAAGGTATTGTTTTTAATATTGGCAAATAACTATGAATGACTATTGGATTATGATATTGCGTTTTCTCTCTTGACATCAAAAATATAAGTATAATTTATTCTTGGTCAAGAGTTTAATATTTAATTTTTCAAATATCTTTTGTTGAGTTTGAGAGAATATAAAAAGAAAGAATATAAAAGCAATGTAAAAGAATATGCAATGAAAGAAGTCATTCAATTTCTTGATGAAAATAATAAATGTTCTTTACAAGATCACCCATCAGATCAAGATCACCCATCAGATCAAGATCACCCATCAGATCAAGATCACCCATCAGATCAAGATCACCCATCAGATCAAGATCGCCAATTCAAAAAATCTCCAAAATGTTGCGACAATGAAGTCAATCCAAAAACAGAAACCGAAAAAGCCCAATTGGCTGAATTCTTAAAAAAAATAAATGCTACTTATGAAAGTTCTAATATGAGTTATGGATACAACTACAAAGATTATTTGAAATATAGTCGCGAAAAATACAACCCTAATTATTATAACGATGTTCATTTTATGGTAAGACCAACCCATCATAATAAAAAATTATATGGTCCATTAAAAAATCCTCGCAATCCAATTTCTCTTATAAAAAAAGATGTTATTGAAATCAATGTGGATATAAATAATATAGATGACTTGTTAAAACTCATCAAAGATAATCCGTTATCTGAAACAAAAGAATATAATATTAATATGGATTCACTTCATAGGATTGAACCCTATCTAAAAAGATTAAATGATATGATTGGAATGAAAGACTTGAAGCAGAGCATTCTTGATCAAATCCTATATTTTATACAAGACTTACATAAGGCAACAAATCACGGTGTAGTGGGTGATTTTATGCACACAGTTATTTATGGGCCACCAGGTACAGGCAAAACAGAAGTTGCCAAGTTAATAGGCAAGATATTTTGTAAACTAGATATTTTGAAAAAGGGTACATTTAAGAAGGCAACTCGCACAGATTTAGTAGCAGGATATCTTGGTCAAACTGCAATGAAAACGAATGACTTAATTAAAGAGTGTTTAGGAGGAGTTCTTTTCATAGATGAGGCATATGCTCTTGGAAATTCGGAGAAGCGCGATTCATTTGCGAAAGAATGTATTGACACATTGTGCGAGGCATTGAGCAACCACAAAGATAATTTGATGGTTATTATTGCAGGATATGAGTCCGAATTGAAGGACTGTTTTTTTGCGTATAATCAAGGACTTGAGTCTAGATTTAATTGGCGTTTCAAGACGGGACAATACAATGGCAATGAGCTTTATGAAATTTTTGTTAAAAAAGTGGAGAAAATAGGCTGGACAATAGATTCAAATATTGAGGCAAAATGGTTTGAAAAAAATGCTGTATATTTCAAGTTTTATGGGAGAGATATAGAAACTGTTTTAGCCAAAGCGAAGATTGCACACGGAAGGCGTATTTTCGGAAAGTCATCTGAAAATAAGAAAAAACTAGATAAGAAAGATTTAGAAAAAGGGTTTGAAAATTTTTTGAAGAATGATGATGTTAAAAATCGGAAGGAAGATGCAAATCACTCAAATCATTTGAGTATGTTGTATTTATAAATTTATTTCTTACACAATTTCGTAAAATGATTTTAATAATAATAATACATAATAATAATTCTATTTGAAATGGCAACAAATTCTAAAACAATAAAAATAAATACTGAATATTTCAATAATATTGGTGGAAAAACAAAAAAAAATCGTGGTTCTGTAGCAGAAAAACAGTCAATACAAAAACCGATCATAAATCCAAATTCTTTGAAGCGTCATTTATTGAACCGTATCAAGGCGCATAAAAACAGAGAGAAAAAAGAATATGATGATAATCAAAAAATGGCATCTGCAGAATCTACTACAAACACAAGTGCAACTACAAATGCTAATGCCAATTTTAACGATGAATTTTATGATTCAATCAATTATTTAAATAGTTTATCAAAGAAACAAAAGGAAGACAATGACAAGAAGAAATATGAAAAAGCAATGGAACAAAAAATGGAAACTATTTTGGCAAACAAAACAGTAAAAAATCATAATGCGGTGTATGGAGGTCAGATCTTACCTTACGTTGAACTTGAATTGCCAGAAGAGTTGAAAGAACCAATTGTACCAGTTTTGAGTCCTGTACAAAATGCATCATTTAAATTGAATTATTCAATTAACGACAGTGTGCCGTATGGATGTTTGAAGGGCGGGATTAAACCTACCTATAGAACAGTAAATAATATTACACGGCGCAATGAATCAGTTTATCATCAACAACAAGCGCCTATAAATGTATATCAACCTGTTACTATGCCTCAACAAATTGTGAATCATAGTCCTCCTATAGGAATAGCTATGAATGATAGGAGAAAGAGACTAGAACTTTTGAAACAAAAGATCCAAAGACACGAAGTTATGAATATGTCACAAATGACACCATACATTGAGACAGTTCCAATACAAAGTATAATGCAACAACAACCACAACAACAACCACAACTACAAGTACAACAACAAAAACAAATACAAATAGTAACGCCCGAAAAAAAGGAAGATGAAGAAGACAAACCTACAAAGAGATTTATTAAGCGTACAATCAAACGAAAATACACATTAGGTAAATCCAAGGTTTATAAAAAAGTGGGCATTCTTATAAAAGATAAAAACACAAGGAAAAACGTTGTCAATGCACATAAAGATTTGAAAAAGAAACCAATCAATGAAGTGAAGAACTACTTGAAGAAACACGGGTTATTGAAAGTAGGTAGTAATGCACCGAATGATGTATTGCGTAAAACATATGAAAGCGCGATGTTATCAGGAGATATTATTAATATTAACAAAGACACACTTCTTCATAATTTTTTAAATGACACTGATAATGAATAATCCAATCATACAAAATTTGAAAACGCAAAATTTAAAAAACTTATTTTAAGGTTTTATTATCTGATCTTAAAATAAGTATGGAAACTACTAATAATAAATTGCCTGAAAAGGTTGAAACATTTTTTAAAGAATTAAGTGAATATTTGGATACCAAACTTCTTTATTATGGTAGCGTTCAAAGGCGTGATTATTTTGAAGGAAAAAGTGATATTGATGTGGATATTTTCACTGACAATACAACTAGCATTGTTAATAAATTACAATATTTTTTGGATGTTCCAAAGAAAAGATTCAAAAATGTTATATGGAGACTACACGATAATAATAAAGTGATTTATGGTAAAAAAATTTATTATATAGCACCCAATGAGGAATTCAAAGTGGAGTTCTCCATTTATGATGAAAAATATAAGAAAGACGTATTGAGACAGCATTTGAAAAAAACTGTTTTGCCATTTTACGCAATATGGATGCTGACTATTTTAAAGTTTTTTTATTATCAAATGAATTTCATAGATAAAAAAACATTTAGTTATATAAAAACGTGGATTCTTACACTTGCAATAGGTATGCCAAATGAAGACTTTGTAGTTCTTGAGTCAATTTGATAAAGATAAAGATAAATACAAATACATAATTTAATTAACAAATATTATTAAAGACTACAAACACTATTATAATATACATTAAAAGATATTATAATGGCATTAGTAAAAGACTATTTTGAAAAAACCACACATTATAAAGAGGAATATGGAGAGAAAACACTTGTTTTGATGCAGGTCGGATCTTTCTTTGAAGTATATGGAATTCAAGATCCAAATACAGGTAAAATTAGTGGAAGCAATATTTGCGAATTTTCCAGAATATGCGATCTCAATATTGCTGAGAAGAATATTTGTGTTGGAAATCAAAATGTTATTATGGCAGGTTTCTCTCTTTCGCAAATTGATAAATATTTGAAGAAGCTCCAAGATGAATCCTATACTGTGGCAGTTTATACACAAGATGAACAGGCAAAAAATATTACGCGCAGTTTGGCTGGAATCTGGTCGCCTGGTACCTTTTTTTCAGTTGACTCACCTAAGATCACAAATAACATATTATGTATTTGGGTCCACACGCTAGACTTGAATTCATCATCTTCTCTCTTACAAAAGATTTTGAAAGGTGGAAATGGGGAATCAAAACAAATGATATACATTGGAATTGCAAATATTGATATATATACTGGAGCATCTTCCATTTTTGAGTTTTCGGAGAATTACATTAAAAACCCGACAACTTTTGATGAATTGGAGAGATTTGTATCTATTTATCAACCGAGCGAAGTGATTTTAGTAGGACACAGTTCAGTAGAAGAGATGGAACTCATCATCAACTATGCAAATATAAAATGCAATAGTGTGCATCTAATTAGTTTGGTAGAAACAACCCAGAATAAACAATCCAATTATGTGAAGCAAGCTTTTAACTGCGAAAAACAGGTTTATCAAAAAGAGATCCTTGATAAGTTCTTCCCAGACAAATATACTACACATTCAGACCATAGTGCACAGTTTTTCCAGAAGGTCTATGCCACACAAGCGTATTGTTTCTTGTTGGATTTTGTTTATCAACATAACCCCTATTTGGTAAGCAAAATTATGGAACCGGCATTTGAGAACTGTAGCGATCGCCTTGTCTTGGCGAATCATTCATTAAAACAACTCAATATTATTGATGATGACAGTGATTATAATGGGAAGTATTCTTCCGTTGTGAAATTATTGAACCATTGTGTAACGCCAATGGGAAAACGCAATTTTGCCTACTTGTTTTTGAACCCGACTACAACCACATCATATTTGCAGTCAGAGTATAATATAATAGAACATATTATTACAACATATATGGGTACAAAGGACACAGAATTTATAAGACATAAGTTGGGGACCATTAAGGATATTCATAAAGTGAACCGGCAGATTATTATGAAAAAGATTCCACCGAAGACCTTGAGTCAAGTATTTAAGAATTTGCATACTATTCAGGAATTGTACGAATCATTGAAGGGGGATCAAGTTTTGCAAGAGTATTTGCAAAAAGACAAGCCAATTTCAAACAATGGAAATGTCTTTATTATTTGCCAAACCTTGATAGATTTTCTGGAGAAAAACCTCAATATTGAATTATGTTCAACCATTGATACTGTTCAACAATTTGAAACCAATTTTATACAACCATGCATCAATTCAGAATTGGATAGTAATACGAAGTTGTTGAGCGAGTCCTTTGAAATTCTGAATAGTATTCGCGAATATTTTAATGATCTCATTGGTAAGACCGAGAAAGCGAAGGCGAAGTCCAGCGATTTTGTGAAATTACACGAAACCGAGAAAAACAGTTTTAGTTTGGTGGCTACAAAACGAAGATGCGCTATTTTGAAGGAAGCTTTAAAGAAATCTACTCATAGTCAAGACGAGGTTTTATTACAATACAATGGATCGCAAGTATACCATTTGAAAGTGAATAAAGATGCAATATCTTTTGCAACACAAAGTGCTAGCAATGACTGTATAGTGAGTAGTCAAATCAATGGATTATGTAAGAATATTACTAGCATCAAGTTGAAGTTGAAAGATATGATCACTAGTGTTTATAATGGTATCTTGGAACAGTTGGAAAAATATCAGACAGAAATTGAAGGAGTTATTAATTTTGTTACATTAGTAGATGTTGTTTTTTCAAAGGCGGTTATTGCCCAAAAATATAATTATTGTAAACCACAAATAGATGTTGATGCAGATAAATCGTTTGTACAAGCACAAGGACTACGTCATTGTTTGATAGAGAAAATCCAACAATCGGAAATATATGTGACAAATGATATTTGCTTAGGGAAAGCGTCAGATGGAGATAAATCTTTATCAAAAGATGGTATGCTCTTGTATGGTACAAATGCAGTCGGCAAAACGAGTCTAATAAGGGCTCTTGGTATAGCTGTCATAATGGCCCAAGCTGGACTCTATGTGCCGTGCTCTCAATTCTTATTTAAGCCATACAAATATATATTTACTCGCATCATTGGCAACGACAATATTTTCAAAGGTCTATCTACCTTTGCAGTGGAAATGTCTGAACTGCGGACAATTTTGCGCCTAGCAAATCAAGACAGTCTTATTTTGGGAGATGAGTTATGTTCAGGAACTGAGAGCATATCAGCGCAAAGTATTTTTGTAGCAGGGATTCAACAGCTGTGTACAAAGAAAAGCACATTCATCTTTGCTACGCATTTGCACGAGATTGTGGATTATTATGAGATCAAGGAACTTTCAGGTCAAATTAATTTGAATCATATGGCAGTGATATATGATAAGGCAAATGACGTTTTGGTTTACGACCGCAAACTGAAAGACGGCCCAGGGACAAATATGTATGGACTAGAAGTTTGTAGGTCGCTGAATTTGCCGCAAGATTTCTTGGAGTTAGCACATCAAATAAGAATGAAATATCATCCAGAAGGTTTATCTGTTTTGGCACAGAAGACGTCCCATTTTAATGCAAAAAAAGTGATGGGAAATTGTGAAATGTGTAATAACAAAATAGGAACAGAAGTGCATCATTTAGAACATCAAAGTGAAGCAGATAAAAATGGAATAATTCGGAAATCAGATGGAGCAGTATTTCATAAAAATCATCCAGCAAATTTAATGACATTGTGTGAATCATGTCATCAAAAAATGCACCATAATGTAAATGGTGATACAATTAATAAAATTGTTAAAAAAATTAAAAATGTTAAAGCAAAAATATGATAAGTAACCTATAAAACGTTAATATCAAAATACCTAATATAATAATTATAATATTCTTTTTTGGATTTTTCATCTTGTTTACTTGTAAAATATAAATGTAATATTGAATCAACTAACAAACTTGAAGATCGTGGTATATTTGTAAATGTCTCATTGTTGAAAATATTTAGTATTAATATTGCTGTATTATTACCACATTCAAAATTACATTCGTCTCTTAGATATTCTACTGAATTTGATAACATATTTGGATTTTGATTTTGATTTTTAAAAGTACCATTAAGATTGTTGAAATCTATTTCATTATATTCATTGTCTTTTAATAAAAAAGATTGATCTTTAAAATTATAATCTAAATTTTTATTTTTGAACATTTTTTGACAAGAGTGGTGACAATCCATATGTAAATCATATGATTGTGTTATTATATCAGCAGATTTATATATTAAATGTTTTATAACAAAAAATCTATATAATTCATAAAAAATTAAAATTAAAATACTTAATATAAATATTTGAAAAAACGTCTGTTTATTATTTTTTCCGGAATTTTTAAAAAAATCAAAAGTATATAATAAGTAAAAATAAAAAACAATAAATATAAAAATAAATAAATAAAAATAGTTACTATAAATATTCATTTTCAAGCTTGAAATTTTTGGAATAATATAATTTATTTGCATATTTTCTAAGAAAGATGGTTGGAGAATTAATTTATTATACAAGAATGTATTTTCTAATAGTGTGTTATAAATAGAAGCTAAATAGATACATCTTGAATTAGCAGAATTTGTATCTCCAAAATATTCTAGTAATAATGGTGATTTTGATCTTGGTACAGGTTCATTATTTTCAGAATAATAAAATCTAGAAAAAATATGAATATGTCTAGATCCAATAGGAGATCTTTTATCAGGATTCAAAATTTCAATATATTTATTAATTTTATCTTTTTCTTCGGTAAAAACTAATTCAGATAATAGGACTGCATGATAATAAACGTCTGATCTGAAAATAGCCCATAAACTTTTTTTTGATAATTAATTATAAAAATTTATAAATCTCTGATATAAAACGCCTGAATTAAATAGACCGGGTGCAAATTGGACCTGAAATAAACAAGGACAAGTAAATGCATAAGAATACAAATTGTTTTCTAAATTAACTTTTTCAATCTTCCAACATTCTTTTGAATTGTAAATAATTGTCATAGTACTTATAAATATTTATAAATATTATTAAATATATTTTTGTATAATTATAATATGGATATAATTATTCAAATTATTATTTTTGCTGGATTAATGTTGGGTCTTATTATTATTTTTCAAGTAATAGATTTTGATTCAAATAATGAAAATCAAGATAACAAAGTGCTTCTGGGAAGTGCGACGATTGAAACAATGGAATCAGGTGGTGGCGGAGTAGGTGGTGGCGGAGTAGGTGGTAGTGGTTCTAATCAACAACGAGTGGGTCCGAATCCAGATTTAGCAATTGATATGAACGAGTTTAATTCTCAAAGAATACCAGAAGAGAGTTTTTGCAAGTTAGTTGAAAATGATAGTCTACATACTTTAGATAAGGATTGCAATAAATTATCCAGAACAAATTGTTCAAAAGTGAAGTGTTGCGGTTATTTAAATGACGAAAAATGTGTACAAGGAGGTGAGTTCGGTCCCACATATAGATCAGATAAAGATGGTAATGAAATTGACATTGATACGTATTTTTATATGAATAAACAATGTATTGGACCCGGTTGCTCAAAAGATGAATAAAAACCCGAAAAAATTGAATTTAAAAATAGAATATAAAAGATTAGTATAATATAAGAGATAAGATGATCATACCAATCAAATGTTTTACTTGCGGAAAAGTCATTGCAGACAAGTATCGTTATTATTGCCAAGAAGTGAGGAAACGCAAATTGGCAAAAGATATGGATGTAGATAAGGTGATTTATTTAACCAAAGAATTCAGAGACAAGACACCCGAGGGCGATGTTTTGGATGAATTGAATATGACAAAAATGTGTTGTAGGAGACATTTCTTGTCTCACGTGGATATTGATTAATTTATAAGTTTATTTCTTATAATAATATATAATGGCTACAAGAAAACACTATAAAAAATCAAAATTAAATAGAAAAAAGTGCGGTGGGAAATCCAAGTCACATAAGAGTCAAAAGTTATGGAAAATGAAGGGATGTTCAACAAAGAAATTAAGGAGAATGCAAAGAGGTGGGAATTGTCAATGTGGTGCACCTATGTTATTGACGCAAAGTGGAGGACAAAGTGGAGGACAAAGTGGAGGACAAAGTGGAGGAAACTGTAGCGCATGCAGTGCACAACCTTTGATTCAAAGTGGAGGTGAATTGCAAACCCACGTTGGATCTGATTGGACTCCCAGCATAGGAGGATGGCCTGGTGTAGCTGGACGCCAAGATGGTTCTTGGTTACCATTGAATCAACACAAACTTGATCTACAAACTGGTGGAGTTATTTCAGAGCGCGACTACCAGTTTACAGCTGGTAAACCAAATCCTACATATTTTTTTTCAGGCGGATCCAAAAAATACAGGAATAAGAACAAAGGTCGCAAGCTTAAAGGCGGATCCTTATTAGGCAACTTAGTTCAAAATGTCAAGTTCGGTGTAGGCAGTGCATATAATACATTATATGGATATGCTCCACCAGTGAATCCTCAGCCTTATGTACAAGATAATCTTGCAAGAATGTCATTAAGAGAGTTTATCAGATAAATCCACCTTACCCTTTGGGAAGTAGGGTGGAGCCAAAAATAGGAAAAATAGGAAAAGGTGATTTTTTTCTATCAATATATCATAATGGCTCCGTTACCTAGAAAACTTAAGGATCTTTGCAGTCCTGCGCTATTTTATTTTGTCTTATCTATGATTGGCCTTGTTGTTTCTGCTTGGGAGAATATGGGTAGAAAGAACATCTATGTTTTAGGAGGAATGCCTCGCCGCGTTACTAGCACTCCTCTTGTCTTCTTGATCAAGATTATCTACATCCTTTTCTGGACTTGGATCTTGAACTTGATCTGCAAGGATGGTTACACTAACGTCTCTTGGTTCCTTGTTCTTATTCCTTTCATTCTTCTTTTTGCTGTTGTTCTCTTACTTATGGTAAGCCCTTATGAGGGTATGCATAATCCTAAGAAGATGAAGGAAGGTCTTGAGAGTAAAACCAAGATGCCAATGTCTAAGAATAGCCCACAAATAGCCGCAATGAAGCGTTAAACAACTATTTCAAAAATTAATCCAATGATATAATGTAATTTTCTCATATTATATCATAATGGCTCCACTTCCAAAATCTTTGAAAGAATTGTGCACACCTGCGTTCTTATATTTCGCCGTTTCAATGGTTTCATTGATTGTTATGGTTCTTGGCAACCTCGGAAATACTTCTAAATTCAATTTAGGATTTTTTTCTGTTTATGTTCCTAATGTGACATTCGTTTTCATTGTCCAATTTATTTACATTCTTTTCTGGACTTGGATCTTGAACTTGATCTGCAGGGATAATCGCAAGGGATTCGCTTGGTTCCTCGTCCTTATCCCATTTATTCTTTCTTTCCTTCTTTTAGCACTTGTCTCAAGCAAGGAAGGATATACTAAGAAAGTTATGAAGCGCAGAGCTAAACGTTAAATTTTATCCATAAAACCCATAAAACCCATAAAACCCATAAAAATAAATTATAAAATCACTCAATAATTTTATAATTAAAATAATAAATATTTTACACATTTTTACATTTCAAAACCCCATAACATATTAAAAACATTTTAATAAATAATATATGGCATATATTGAAATTATAAATAATTCAGAAAAATATATTGAAATGTTAAAACAAAAAGATAAAATTTATATCAAATATTCTGATATTACACCATCAGATTATTTAGTTAAAATATCTGACACATTATCTGGTTATTATGATGTTCAATATTTTACAATAAATAAAACACAGTTTAACCCTGATGATTTTTTTTTAAATTATAAAGTAATTTGTGGTGACTTTTTTTGCGGAGAAGGTTTTCTTCAGAAAATTGACAAGACAATTTCTAATAAAGAATGGGCATTTACTAGTAAGTGATAAGAGGTTCTCCATTTAACCAAAGGTTCTCCATTTAACCAAAGGTTCTCCATTTAACCAAAGGTTCTAAACCCTGAGAATGACATTGCAGCTAATATAATTACCATTCCAATATAATCATCCAAAGTTGTTGGAATAAGTAGCCAATAATTATTTACTACAATTTGCCCAATAAAGTCAAATACATAAGAGCTCAGACTAACTTGGGCAGGATTCAAGAAAGTATTACCTAGACGATTCGCAGGGATCACAAAGAACCACTCAATAGTTGCCCAAAACTCACTTGTTAATAATTTTTTATAAAATGTTGCATAAGGCCCTTTTAATGTAGTTTGCATAAACATCGCCAAATCAAAAGCGATAAGAAGCATAAGATTAAGAAAAATCCAATATAAAAATGTAATAGTAGTAACTGATTTCATTTACTATAATAAAATAAAATAATATAATAATAAATTAGTATAATGTCAAGTCAACCAGTCACTAAAATATATGACTATATCTTATATTTCGGATCGTTTATAACATCACAAGCATTAAGTATGTGGGGTCAATTTTTCACATTAAAATTCAAAAACTTAACTACTTGGGAGGCTCTTAAGATGGCACTCCCCTTTGCTTGGGTGGACTGGATATTCCTAACCTTCGCAATTGATATTGGACATACGAAAAAATTGGTAACTCCAACACAAGACACTTTTCTCTTGATTATAAGTCAGTTCACTTTAGTAAATATTATAAATTATTTTTATTTAAAACAAAAGGTTTATTTTAGCGACTTTATTGCATTCTTTTTAATTATTCTTGCATATTCCATTACTTTTTTCAATCTTGTATCAAAAGCGCTCAATATTCCTGTACTAAAAAAGGTAAACGAAGAAAATGAAGAATCAGAATCAGAAACAGAAACAGAAACAGAAAAAAAATCAGATGAAATAAAACCAAAAGAAGCATAAACAATAAAAACAGAAGAGAAAATTGTAAATAAAAAGTAAAAAATAAAAAGCAAAAAATAAAAAGCAAAAAATAAAAAGCAAAAAATAAAAAGCAAAAAACAAAAAGCAAAAAACAAAAAAAAATATACTAATGAAACACAAATAAAATAATAATATCTAATTATATTAACTATTATTCAATGCCAAAATTAGATATAAAAAGACATAAAAATGGACTATCATATGACTTGAACGGATTTAAATTCATTTCTATAAAAGGATCTCCGAGAGAAAGGGGTCAAGCCCTTGGATTTTTTAGTGCAAAAGATTTCAAAAAGGTACAAGAAGTAATGAAGTTCACTTGTTGGGAAAACAATGGACAAACTTGGGAATATTTTATTGAAGCAACCAGAACCAATTTAGAAGATAAAATCAAAAAAGAGTTCACTGAGTTCTACGAAGAAATGCAAGGAATTGCAGAGGGTATCAACGAATCAGGAATTACCCAAACAACTTATGACGAAGTGTGTGCTTGGAACAACGTATTCACTATAGTTGACTCTTGGTATAATACAAAAGGAGGAGTTGGTTCAAAAGAAGGCGGTGGTCAGCCTGATAGATGCAGTGCATTCATTGCGTGTGGTGACTACACAACTGACGGCAAGATAGTGTGTGCCCACAATAGTTTTGTAAATTTTATTGAAGGACAATTTATGAATTATGTTGTAGATATTCAACCTGAAAAGGGCAATCGCATATTGATGCAAGGTCAACCTGGATGGATCTGGAGCGGCACTGATTTTTTCATAACAGACAAGGGAATTATTGGAACAGAGACAACGATTGGTGGGTTCAAAGAATATGAAAACAATTTACCGATTTCCTGTAGGATCCGTCAAGCAATGCAATATGGAAAGTCATTGGATGATTATGTAGATATTTTATTAAAGGGCAATTCAGGTGACTATGCCAATACGTGGTATCTAGCAGATATTAATACTAATGAGATAATGATGTTTGAGCTCGGTCTGAAATACCATAATGTGCAAAGAACCAAGAATGGCTATTTCATTGGATTCAATGGGACATTTGATCCACAAATTCGTAATATGGAGTGTGTAAATCAAGGCTTCTTTGATGTGAGGAGACATCAAGGTGCACGCCGTGTCCGTTTGACCGATTTAATGGAGGGCAATAAAGGCAAAATCAATGTTGAATTGGCAAAAAAACTAATTGCTGACCATTATGATGTGTATTTGAAGAAGGGAAATAATCCTTGCTCGCGCACAGTTTGTTCGCATTATGAGTTGGATGGTCGCGAATATATGTCTCAAGCAGACAGACCATTTCCATATCAACCCCGTGGTGCAATGGATGGATTTGTGGTGGATAGTACTATGGCGAAGAATATGAGTATGTGTGGTCGCTGGGGATCCAGTTGCGGCACACCTTTTGATGCAGAAAAATTTTTTGATGAACATAGACAATGGATCACCCAAAAACCTTATTTGGATAGCAGACCAACTCAACCTTGGACTGATTTCAAAATTATGGATGTCCATAAAGGAAAGGGCAAAACTGCTGAGAGAGAATCCGGAGAGGGAGAGGTTGGGAGAGAACCTAATGGGAGAAAAATGGGCAAAAATAAAGCCAAGAGTTCTAAGAAAAAGGGAAAAAATATGAAAAAACAAACCTTTAAAAATAAAAGTCATAACAAGAAGTTAGTTTTGGAAGAAGATGAAGATGAAGATACAACAACAACAGAAACTAGAGAAACTGAATCAAGTTCTACAACTCATCCATAAATATTTTTAATATACTAATATAATATTAATTCATTCAAATAATATTATAAAAATATATAATTATTATAAGTAAAATGGAAAGCATTTCTTGGAAGCTTATTGATAAATATTTTAAAGACAATCCGTACAACTTGGTTGCACATCATTTAGAATCATACAACGATTTTTTTAATTCAGGAATTAACCAGATCTTCAAGGAAAATAATCCAATTAGATACATTGATAGGGAAGAAGATGATAAATCCAACACAAATAGTAGAAAACAAATGTTATTATATTTAGGTGGAAAAGATGGTAGCAAAATCTATTTTGGTAAGCCCATTATATACGACGACAATTATAGTCATTATATGTATCCGAATGATGCTAGGTTGAGAAATATGACATATGGAATGACGGTCCATTATGATGTGGATGTGGATATTATTTATTTTGAAGGAGGAGTTAAGAAAGAACACACCATAACCTTGGACAAAATTTATCTAGGTAAGTTCCCGATTATGCTCCAATCTAATATGTGTATTTTGAAAGATCTTGTCCCAGAAGTCAGGTTCAATATGGGAGAATGCATCAATGATTATGGTGGTTATTTTATTATTGATGGAAAGGAAAAAGTTGTGATTCCTCAAGAAAAATTTGCAGATAATATGCTTTATATAAGGAAAAACAAGGCCGATGATATTTACAGTTTTTCGGCAGAAGTCCGTTCAGTTTCTGAAGATGCGTCTAAGCCACAACGCACAGTGGCAGTGAAAATGGTCGCTCCAAGTAGCGTTCTCTCTAACAATCAAATTGTAGTTGCTGTTCCTAATGTGAAAAAGCCGGTTCCACTATTTATTTTAATGCGCGCTCTTGGAGTGATTTCAGATAAGGAGATTATTGAATATTGTTTATTAGATCTAGAGAAAAATAAAAGTTATATTGATTATTTTATACCCTCTGTTCATGACGCCAATAAAGTTTTCAATCAAGAAACTGCGCTTAAATATATTGCAAGTTTCACAAAACGTCGCACTATTACTGGAGTCCTTGATATTTTGATGAACTATTTCTTATCTCATATTGGTACAAATAATTATCTGGATAAGGCATATTATGTAGGTTATATGGTTTATAAAATGTTGAGAGTTGGATCCGGAGATGAATTGCCAACAGATCGCGACAACTTTCGTTTTAAGAGGATTGAATTGACTGGAACCCTTATTTATGATCTTTTTCGTGAGTATTATTTGATTCAAAAGAGAGAAATATCATTGCGCCTAGATTCTGAATATTATTATCACAAAGACAAATATGAAAGCAACTTTTTTAGTCTTATTGAAGACAATTACTCGGAATTTTTCAAAGAGCGCAATATAGAAAAGGGGTTTAAGAAGGCATTCAAGGGTAATTGGGGATCAGAGGCCAGAACAAAACGCATTGGCGTTGTCCAAGATTTGAATCGTCTATCTTGGAATACATTTATAAGTCAGTTGCGTAAGTTTAGTCTGCCATTAGACTCAAGTGCCAAGGTTGTAGGACCTCGTTTGTTGCACTCATCACAATGGGGATATATTGATCCAGTAGACACTCCTGATGGTGGAAATATTGGTCTTCATAAACATATGGCCATTAGCACTGCAGTATCAAGCGGATATTCATCAACCCATCTTATTAAATGGTTGCGTGCAAAAACGGACCTGAAAATTTTACAGGAATGTAATCCAAAAACTCTGGCACAAAATACCAAGGTAATTGTAAATGGTATATGGATTGGTGCGATTGATAATCCAATTGAAACGAGAAAGATGATGAAGTTATTTAAACGCAATGGGATTTTACCTATTTATACAAGCATTTCATTTAATTATGAGCATAATGAGTTATATATTTATTGTGATTCAGGACGGTTAGTAAGACCGATTTATTATATAGAAGAAGAAAATGACAAATCCAATCCCAGTTTTAAGAGAGAAGAAATTGCCGAGATGTTGAATTCAGGTAAGATTACTTGGGAAGAGATCATTTCTGGGATCAAAGATAAAAGTGGAGATGAGTCATTTCATACAAAACGCAATAAAATATATGACTTGGATGAGTTGTATCCATCTTTCAAGGGAAAAGGGTTAGATGTTATTGAAGATGAACTACGAAAGAATAGTGCAATGGTTGATTATGTTGACACGTCAGAAGAAGATGGACTTCTTATTGCCGGAAATTTAGATGAAGTGAAGAAAAACAAATTTTATACAAACATTGAGATAGACCCAACCTTCTTACTTGGTGTCCTAGGAAATCTTATTATTTATCCAGAGCATAATCAGTTCCCTCGTAATGCATTTTCTTGTGGTCAGAGTAAACAAGCTGTATCTGTTTATCATAGCAATTATCAAATGCGCATTGATAAGATGGGAGTCATCTTGAATTATGGTCAGATTCCATTATTAAAATCCCGCTATTTGGATTACTTCAATAAAGAACAACAACCTTATGGCGTGAACGCAATCGTCGCAATTATGTGTTATACTGGTTATAATGTAGAGGATGCAATTTTGATAAATGAAGGGTCGGTAAAACGTGGTATATTCAGAACATCTTATTTTAATATGTATGAAGCTCGTGAAGAATCGGATAAAGTGGGCGATTCAACAAGCAGCACTTTTATTGCAAATATGGAGGGTAAAAATGTGGTGGGAATTAAAGAGGGGTTTGATTATAGTCAGTTGGATAACCACGGTCTCATTAAAGAAAACACACCACTTGATGATAAGACTGTTCTCATTGGAATGATGAATTCAAATTCCGAGAATTCTGATGTATTTCAAGATGCATCTGTTTTCCCTAAGAAGGGGCAGCTTGGTTATGTAGATAAGGTTTTTATTACTGAAGGGGAGCAAGGTTTTAGATTGGCTAAAATCAGAGTGAGGGAAGAACGCATTCCTGCAATTGGTGATAAAATGGCTTCACGTGCCGGGCAAAAAGGAACTTTAGGTCTCATTATTCCAGAGGAAAATATGCCTTTTACTGCGGATGGAACACGACCAGATTTAATCATTAATCCCCATGCGATTCCATCACGTATGACTATTGGACAGCTCGTTGAATCTCTATTAGGTAAAGCTTGTACTTATTATGGCGGGTTTGGTGACTGCACGGCATTTGCTACCAAGGGACCCAATACAGAAATATACGGTCATATGCTTGTAAATGCTGGATTCCATTCAAGTGGTAATCAGATCTTGTACAATGGAATGACAGGTGAGCAAATTTATTCGGAGATTTATATGGGACCAACTTATTATATGCGTTTGAAACATATGGTGAAAGATAAGATCAATTATCGTGCGCGAGGACCAAGGACGGTTCTAACACGCCAAACTGTGCAAGGTCGTGCCAATGATGGCGGTCTCAGACTAGGTGAAATGGAACGTGATGGTGTAATGGCACACGGTGCATCGGCATTCTTGAATGATTCTTATATGAATCGCGGTGACGAATATTTTATGGCGGTTTGTAATAAATCGGGATGTATTGCGGTGTACAATCCTGCAATTAATTTATTTATGAGTCCATTTGTAGATGGTCCAATCAAGTTCAATGAAACATTGGATGGTAAGAAGAATGTGGAGAATGTCAGCAGATTTGGCAGGTCATTCAGTATTGTAAGAATTCCTTATGCACTTAAACTGCTTATACAAGAATTACAGGTTATGAATATTCAGATGCGTATTATTACAGAAGACAATATTGATCAGCTTCTAAGTATGTCTTATTCTGATAATGTATACAAATTATTGAAGACTGGCGAAGACACATCGCTTACAGATTTGGTTGATAAATACAAAGCGTCTATTTCAGCCGAAATGAATAAAACACGTATTGGTGAACAGATGAAGGTGAAAAAGCCAGACGAACGCCCAGAATTTGAACCATTTGATGTTAAATACAAAGAGGAGAAACGTGTGAAGTTGAAATTCAAAGATCCTGCTGCAAAGGCCCAATATGATGCAATGTCATTGAGAGATCAAATAACTTTGGAGAATTATCTTGTGAAAATGAAGAAAATTGCAGCTGAAAAAGAAACACCAAAAAATTCGCCATCAGCTATTTCAAGATATGATGGCGTTGATTCTCCTGAAAGCCCTCAATTTAATCCTTCTACTCCTCCTGGTTATACCCCTGTTAGTCCTGTTTATAATCCAAATAGCCCAGAATACGCACCATCTACACCTTCTGATTATGTAGCACAAAGTCCTGTTTATAATCCAAATAGCCCAGAATATGCACCTGAAAGTCCATCTGCTCTTCCTGAAAATATTTTAGAAGTGGAATCGGAAAAGAACCCAGATGAATCAGAATCAACTGCCAAAGGGGTTTCAAAGACAGTAAGTTTTGAATTGAAGCCAGGAGTTGCAGAAAACTCAAGTGATAGTCAAAATCAAACAAAGACAATAAAGTTATAATATAAAATTGAATTAAAAATAAAATCATAATGATATAGTATATTATAATGGCAACTCAGAACTCAAGTAGCTTAATTTCAACCGTTTATAAATCAAGAAAGGTCTTATTGGATCTGATGGGATCACAGGGTTATGATGTTGATGAATACAGCAATTTCAGCATAAATGAAGTGAATACAATGTTCAATAATAAACAGTCGGATATGTTATTGAAGAAGAAAGTTGATAACCCCGCTACAGGTAAGCCAGACAAAATTTATGTGAAATATTATTTAGGAAAAAGTTTGAGACCACAAAATATTCAAGAGATGATTGATGACTTGTATAACTTGGAGGAGGTATTAGAGAAACAGGATACATTGATGATTATCACAAAGGAAGATATGAATGAAAGCCTTATGAATTTGTTGAAACATATTTGGGAGCAAGACGGGATTTTAATTGTAGTCCAGTCAATCAAGAGGCTTCAGACCAATATATTAGAACACACTCTTGTTCCTCCACATAGAGTGTTGTCTGCAGTTGAAATGGGCGAAATCAAAAGAAAATACAATATTAGCGAAGACTCTCAGTTCCCAGAGATTTCACGTTTTGATCCTGTTGCTCAAGTAATTGGCATCCGACCTGGACAACTTTGCGAGATCATTCGGCCGAGTAAAACAGCAGTTACAACATTATATTATAGAATGTGTGGTTGAAATAATATTGTAGGTTAATATATAATGAGTGGTTCACAACAATATTATAATAAATTAAACGAAATTTCTGCAAGGTTTCCTGGGGTTTTAGATGAATTCAAGAGAAATTATGTCATCTATAACCAACATCCTGATTATCAAGAATATGCCAATATTTTTGCTTCTACAAAAGGGAATTTATCAAGTATCAGTAAAGATCTATTTGTGTTAACAAATGATGTAGAACAAGATATCAACAAGTTGAATGAAAACAATGAGAATCTTGTTATGGAGTTGGATCAGTTAGAAAAAGAAAATGAAATATTGAAGAAAACCTTTGCAAACGCTTCTGGTACAGGCAATGGAGCGGAAATAATGAATGATAATGCGAAGGAACAATACAAAGGAAAATACATAAGGAATTTAGCTATGATTTTTGGAAATTTACTTATTATTGTTGCTATGATCCTTTTATTCAAAAAATAATCAAATAATCAAATAATCAAATAATCAAATAAAATCTTTTGCATTTTATTTTGAATCATTTTATATTCAGTCATATAAAATGACATCAATTCTAGTCCCGATTAACGAAGTATTATTTAGAAATAAAAATTCTTTTTACAATATTTTTTTTTCAAATAAAAGTTACGACTTTTTTGGATTTTGGTCTAGTTTTGATTCTAGTAAATTTGATTGGAAAAAAAGAAATGAAATTTGGGAAAAAATAAAGAAATATAATTTAGAATGTATTAATACCAAGACAAGATGGTTGATTAAAAATAGCAAACAAAATAAAATGAGAGAAATTGCCAATAATGTCATAAAAAATATTGAAAATCAAGATATAACAAAAGAAAAATTGCCCCAAATCAAACTTTATCCTTGTTATTTTAAACATGTTTGTCTAAAAATTCCACATTGCAAAGGTTGTTTATTTACAAAAAAAATAACAGATTGCGAATCTGAATCTGATTCAGAATCTGAGTCAGAATCTGAGTCAGTTAGAAAGATAGAAATTGAAGAAGTTTTGGTAAACCCCAACCCAAAACCAAGTCCTGATTATAGGTCTAAATTAATATCTACTTTATTGAAAAACGAAAACGAAAATGAAAACAAAAACAATAATAATAATTATACATTTTTTGGTATCTTCTTTTGTGGAGTAGGACTTGGATTAGGAACATATTATTTTTACAGAAAGAGTTAATAATTCAAAAAGTTAATAACGCAAAAACAAAAACTATTAATAAAATCCAACAAAGAAATAATTATAATATGATAATAATATAATAATTATGTCATCTGAACAAACTACAGTTGAAATATTAAATAATTCATCGCTGAATTTACAAAGTCTTCAAAAGGAATATGATTTAGCAATGACTCAGTACAAACAAGCGAATTTAGATTATATTGCTTCTTTGGAAAATAAAGTTGCAAATGGCAATGAACGCGTTTTTAATATTTTACCAAGTAGTCGTTTCTGGGGAACTTCTGGTATTAAAGATATTGTTGTCAATAAAATAGAAGAGTGTCAAGCAGGTTGCGCCGAAGATGCCAAATGTACTGGAGCAACATTTAACTCTTCTAGTGGTTATTGTTGGTTGAGAACTGGCACAGGTCAAGTTACTGCTTCTAGTGATCCAAACGAATCAGCTATAATGCCAAATGTTTCTCAAAACATAAATAACTTAAAAATGTTGAACGATAAATTAGTTCAATTAAATTTGCAAATTATGGATGAGTTAAATAAATCTGAACCAGTTGTTTTAGATGAAATCGCACATAAAGATGAGAAAAAAGCTCAAATGGAAGAAACAAATCAGCAACTTTTACAAGAGAGAATAAAAATATTAGAATTGCTTGATGAAACGCAAGATTTAATGGTTCAATATGATACTAATTCTATATATGCAAATCAGTCTAATGCGGAATATATATATTGGACAATCATTATGATAATGGTGGTTTCTTTTATTCTTAGATTGGCATTATTTCCTGATTCTCCTATCAAAGATCACGTAAAATTTTTTATTAAAATTGGGCTATTTTTTGGATTACTTATTTCAATGATAAAGATGAGCAATCCTGCTGGAATGGCTATTTTTGGATTATTGGTTTTACTTTTAACTATTAAAGTAATGAACAATAGTAAAGGAGGTGAATCTGGATATGGTTCTGGTTCTGGATCTGGTTCTGGATCTAATTATGGATCGTCTTATTCTAGGGGAAATCAAATGTATTAGTTGCCATAAATAATGACATAGTGATATTTTGCGAAAATATTATAATTAATTATTATTATATTTATTTTATTGTATTTAAATATATTAATGAACACTGCAACTTTAAACCAAGGAAAATTGTTTAAGAAGTATCAGAAAAAAATCATAAAGCAAACAAACAAGTCTTTATCATTTGATGATAGTTCCAAAACAACAAAAGATAGTGGAATCAAATCTAAAGAAAAAGACAAATCCAAAGGTTGGGGTTTAAATTGGTGGACTAAGGAGGGAATGGAAAATAGCGAAGTTTCGGAGATCCAGGCTCTTACAGAACAACTTGATCAGCTTTTAGCAGATTATAAATTAAAACACAATACTCTTATTAACAAAACCCAAGAATACAGTCAAGTTACTAGTTTAAATAATAAATATGCAAATAAAAATATTGTATTTACAACCGGTCACGTATGTTATGTAACAAGTCAAGGAGTTGTTAAGTATATTCCAAGTCCAGATATTTGGAATAGTTTTGTAGGAAAGAATGGTTGTCCAGGTTATGATACAATTAATATTGGACTTCCTTGGTTACCTGAATACGGTACTCCTGGAACAGTTGTTCCGAGTGATCCGCCTTTAATAACAGGAACGTTTATGACTGCAAATGAGGCTTGTGGAAATGCAGGGCAAAATGTGTATGTTAATACAATGATAAAAGACACTACTGAAAAATATGTGGGATGTTACCGCGACAAACCGCAAACTACTGTAATAGATGTTGTACCTGTATTAACAGTTGCAAATTCTTATTTTTCTCAAAATTGGGAAACTGCATGGAATCAACCTGGTTTTTCGTGTGTTGCATCAAGTATTTATATGCAGAACAATGATGCAAATGGTCCATATAAAGCATTTGATAAAGACATTGGTTCATTTTGGCACTCAGAAGTAGGAACTGCAAATAATTATAATGGAAATACAGGAGACTATGAAGGTCAAGTTTATTTTGGTTATGAGTCATCTCCAGGAGTAACTGGATATATATATGGTGAATATATTTGGGTTAAATTTGATGCTGCTAAAACTATTACTCAATATGATATTGTTCCGCGTCAAGATGCATACACATATAGATCACCAAATAGTTGGACAATAATGGGTTTGAATCCAGGTGAAAATTGGAAACCTGTATCAAAAGAATCGGAGATTGATTTTTCATCATCAGGAAGAAGATTCAATATTGCAACTCCAGGAAGTTATTTACTATATTTGATTGTAGTAACAAAGGTAGGTAATGCTAGTGCTGCTAACAGTGGTAACAGATATTGCGTTCAAATTGCGGAATGGAATTTATATTCATCATCTGATTCTACTTTTACAAATGATCAACGTGCAATGAGTTTGACAAATGGTGGTGATTATGTAAGCAGTCCTATTGAAACTTGTAAAAGACGTGCACTAGATGGTGGATGGAAATATTTTGGCATTCAAGATCTACAAGCAAATGGTACTGCTCAATGTGCTATTAGTAATGATCTTTACCGCACACAAATTTATGGTGAAGCCAATGATAGAACTTGGATTCCACTTTGGTCTTCTGGAACTGCTGGCAAAGCAGCAGCTGGTGTAACTATGACTGCTGATGGTCGTCTTTTAGTAACAGAAGCTGGATCAGGTGCAATTCTTTGGACATCTCCAAATAATCCGGCTTCTTGTTGGTGGGGAGGACACGCCAATCCAGATTCTATTTCAGGAAGTTATGGTGGTAATTGTGTTGGGAAACCAGTTGGAATTGATTGTGGTCGCCCTGAAAGTAATAGTTATCCAGCAGATGGTCTTTCTGGGAATATGGGTGCAGTGTTAAGAGAAATTGGATTGTCAAATGTTGGAAATTCCAACTTTACAATAAATGCACAAGAGGCTTATCAAAAGACAGGATTACCAGGAGATCCAGCTGTTTGTTGTGCAAAACAATATCAATATTCATACCAATGTGGAGGAGGTCCGTTTAAAACAGGTGCAAGTGTCTCAGAGGCTGGAGGAATTATGAGTTTTGATTGTACTGCAGAAGTCGCAGAATGTGGTAAATTCACTCTTGAATTACAAGATGATGGTAATATGTGTATTTATCAAGGTGGTGGAAATGCAATATGGTGTACTTATACAAATGGACAACAGTCAGAGAATAATCAAGCTTGGGAGGCTGCGAATGGAAAATATGGAGCCCCTAGATTAACTGTTGGTCAAGTATTAGGTCCAAATGAATGGATTGGTTCTACATATGGTTCGTTGATTTTAATTATGCAAACAGATGGCAATTTAGTATTATATAGTTCAAAGGCAAATCCAGGTTGCGAAACTAAAAATGATAGAACCTATGGAAAGGCTTGGGCAAATGCGGTTTATGAACTTTCGGAACAAGGAAATCCTGCAGCAATGAGCAAGATGGGTTATGTGGATTCAAATGGAGTTTTATCTGAATATCCATCCGATTTAATTGGTAAGTCCAAAAACTTTATATCAATTCCTAATTTTGATAGTCCAGGCAATGATTTCGGTGGAATGCCTATGCAAAATGAAAATTCAGAAAACTGTAAAAAAGTTTGTGGAGATAATGATAATTGTGCTGGTTTTGTATTTGATAGATCCAATAATAATTGTTGGTTGAAAGATAGTAACATGTTCCCAAAAGGTCCAAGATATGAGAATCCCAATATAGATATGTATATTCGTATGCCAAAGATAGAAAATGATAACAGTTGTAATAAAAATATTGTACCAATTGATAGTGTAACTTGGGATAGATACAATAAAAGTGGAAGAAATATGACACTAGATACTACTTGTGGTCTTGCAAATGTAGTGCAACCAAGCATTCAAACAACAGATGAAATGAAACAACAAATTGCTGATTTGGCTGCAAAGATAGTGGAAAAAATTAATACTTTAGAATCTTCTAATACACAATTAAATGAGGCAATGGATAAAACCAGCGCAGATCTTGTTAAAAATATGGACAAATATAAACAAATAAATGAAGAATTCTCAAAACAGTCTTCGTCATATGCAGTCAATATTAATGGAATTTTATCCGAAACAGACCAGCAAGTATTACAACAAAATTATAACTATATGTTTTGGAGCATTTTAGCAATTGGTGTGATTATTATTATTATGAATATGAAGAAAAGATAAATAAGACAAATGAGAAAATAAGACAAATAATATATTAATAATTATTTCTCTTATTTTATCTTATTATAATCTATATGAGTTCTACAACCAATGAAAATGATGTTTCTGCATCACTTGAGTTTGCAAATTTATCTGAAAGAAATCATCAAACATTAACTGATATTCAAGGGCTTCAGACAGTTGAAAAAGGTTTGTTTGCTGCTTTAGAAGCGGGTCTTGCAAATAATAGTATCCCTCCTGAAAAACGTCAAGCGATGATTGATCAAATTAATAATGTTTCATCAATGCGTGTCAATTTATATAAGAACTTGAATGGAATGTATGGATTTTTTCAGAGAAATATGGATTCAACCAAAGATACAATTGCTCAACAAACAGCCGCAATTGAAATTGTTGAAAATGAATTAAATCAATCTAAGCGCAGACTTCAAGTTATTGAACAAGACAACAATAATAAGGTCCGTTTGGTTGAGATAAACACTTATTATGGTGAACAATACTCTGATTATGCACATATTATGAAATTGATAGTTCTTTTTTCTATTCCAATTCTCATATTAACTATTTTAGCCAACAAAGGTATACTACCAGCAACTATTTATAGAATCATTGTGGCTATTATTGTAGCAGCCGCAGTTATCTATATTGGTAAACAGGTGATTACCATATATTCAAGAGATAGAATGAACTATTCAGAGTTTGACTGGAATACTAGCAAAGACAAATTGCCAACAGTAGCCACAGATAATCCAGAAGGCGACAATCCTTGGGATACGTCTACATTTCTTTGCAGTGCGGGAGAGTGTTGTCCTGCTAACTATAGTTATAGTTCGGTTGAAAATATATGTGTTTTAAGTGAACTATTAAATGAGTCTACAACACAATCTTCTTCTTCATCTTTAGATGAATTGATGAGACGTGGTGAGGGACAATTAGCTGGTGCACGCCAAATGGGCGGTTTTGGAGCACTTTAGATTACATCCCAAACAACCAAATAATAATAAAAGATAATAATAAAATCTATTATTATTATAAGCACATATGAATAATAATAAACTTAACCAGGATTTTTTTGCAGGTCAAAGTCAACAAATGTCAAAACTTCAAGATTTAATAAAGAATGCCAATTCAGCATTGCAATGTGGACCTACTTGCCAAAAATTGAAGAAGAGGGAAGAGTTGAAACAACAATATATTAATGCACAAACTAATGTGATTTCTGCACCAGATCAACTAAGACAAGCACAGAAAAACTATTTTCTTTATTCATTTGGAACTGCAGAGTATAATGACGTTATTTCAAAAGAGCTGACTAGCAAGGTGGATAAAATTGCTGCTACAATGCAACAAGAATTTGATCAAAATGTTGAAAAGGCGAATAATCTTACAGATACTTATGATACTTTGGATAATCAAAACGAATATATGCTTGATTTGAAAAGCAAATATATAAAAGAAAATGCTCTACTAACATTGAAAATAAAAGATATAACAACTGATATTGTTACCAATGACAGAAAGACATATTATCAAGAACAAAATATGGACCGGGTTGACGGTTGGGTTCGTTTGTATATTGCGGTTTACATCATTCTCATTATTATTTTATTGATTTGTATTTTACTTGCAAACAGCAAATATTCATTCAAAATCAAGATATTAATTTTTATTATGTTTTTATTGTATCCTTTTGTTAGTAAGTATATTATTATAATGATTCTTGGAGGTTTAAAAAATGTTTCGGAACTGTTTCCGAAAAATATTTACAAGGATCTATAGTTTTGAAGATTTTACACATTTGCCTTCAATACACTTTGATTTTGAGTTGCATAATTTGTAACAATGAGAGAAAAATCATAAAGACCGATTACTCCAGTACCAACAATCGCCCATAATAAAGGAAGCCAACAAGTAATATTACCTAAGTTCGGGAACTTGTATTTCCATAAATCAGTAAAAAATATTACAATTGATTCTGTAAATGAACCTCCAAAACCTACAAAAATCAAGAAAAATAAACTCACTTTCAAATAAAAATAAATATAAAATAAAATTACCACCATGGATGCAAACATAAGCCAATTACTTTTTTGAAAAAATATTATCATAACAGTGACTATTACTAAAAGTGCAATTTTAATAATCGTTTTTTTTAAATGTTCGGGAGTTAGTATTATATTATTGTCCATATAAAATAATATAATATAAAAAAATACAAAATATTCATTTTTTAATATATAAATTAACAAACTTTTTGTTTTTGTTCAACTCATCTCGTTGAACTCATCTTCATTCTCCGGATAAATAATTTCCACATTCTGCCATCCACTTGTCTTCAGCTTTCCATACTTCTTATCCATATATTCGCACAGTTCAACACCCTTTGGTGCCTTTCTGGTTCCCTGCTGCTCCTGAAACCACAGCTTGAATTGCTCAAGCAATTCGCTCCTCTTGATTTTCTTGCCATCCTTCTTTCTGACCATTTCCTGAACAAATGCCGAAATATGGTCCTGACCCTGACGATATTTATTAGATGCTGCCATCACAATATCACAGTCCTCCACATTTCCACTGGTCTCAAATGCGAGTTTCACCAAAATGGACGCGAAGATCGGTGCAATTTTCGGGAATTTATCCTTCAAATACTTGTCCTTCGGAAACTGGTATGGGTTATCTGGATCTTCCGGTGTTCCAGGATCTACGAATTTACTCATAAAATCGCACAGACGAATACGTCTCCAAACGCCATCATCATTGCTTTCCACATCAAACAAGATATTTGTACAAACAACCAAAGTGAATTGCGGAATAAATGTCTCGCTCTCTTGGTACAAAGCACGGGCTTGAATCGGATCACCACCAGTAAGTTCCTTCATCACACCATCATTGATCCTTGCAGTACTCTTCGTCGGCTCTTGCATTACTGCGTAACGCACACCCTTCAACTGTGCAACTTCCGAAGATGTACCACCAATTGCATTGCGATCTTTCGTGACAAGAGTGATCGGAACTGTACCAACATATTCACCCAGAGTATGTTTCATTAAATCGGTCAACATGGACTTACCATTACTACCTGAACCGCGATAAATATTGAATGTTTGGTTCATATTTTCACCGATCAATACAGATGCCAAATGATTCCACATATATTTATTTAATGATTTCACTGGGAACAGCTGGTCCATAAACAAGTTTATCTCGCTAATTTCTTTACCATTCTTTGTCTCGTCATAAAGAATATATGGAATATTTGTACATTTTGTAATGTAATCCTGAGGATAACCATTGCGGAACGTTTTGGCCACAAAATCAACTACTCCATTTGTAAAACACAACAAATACTTGTTTGTATCCATATTCGTAACAAAATCCTTATCATAGAAGATTTCTGATGCCTCACGCATAATATTGTTTTTATCTGCAGTGCGCTTTAGTCTCACTGATACTTCAGTAATGTATTTGATGCGTTTCTGGACTTCAGTGTATCTTGGATCACCTATATCATATGTGTGCATTTCTTGAGTTAAAGTTTCTGCTTTTTTCGTATATTCTGCATACATATCTACTGAAATAGCCAGACGCAAACTCTGACCCAAATCCGGCATCCATCTGTGACCCTTATATACAGACCACGATTTGTTCGTTATACTTGTGCATACATATTTATCCTTGAACATCGCATTCAAAACCTTTGCAAAGTCAAACTCTGTTGGTGAAAGAAGTGACTCATTAATGTAATGACTCACTGTATTTTCTCGGACTTTTTGATATGCGTCGAATGCATCCTGCTTAGCCCAATAAATGATGGACTTCTTTGTCACTCCATTCTTGTGTTCCTTGAAATGCTTCTTCCACCTAACAAATAAATCTGGTATTGTTGCATAATCAAAATCGCTTGCTTTGCTTCGAAGCGCTACCCACGATAAGAAGAGACGATCATCGCTGTGCTTAAGAGCAAATGCCACTTGCGTATTTAATAAATGGGATCCTGGTTCGTAATATTTTTCTGGAAGAACCTGTGTGTATTCGTGAATCTCTTTCAATTCGTATTCATTTGTTCCGAAAGAATTCAACATTGCATTAACCGCTTTATCCAAGGCCACTTTATCTACAATATCTTCAATATCAATTTTATCATCATCTGGCTCATCCTCTGGCTCACTAGAAAGCAAACGCAACTTGGTCTTTGATTGCGCTTTCTTTTGCCTGATTGCAGCACTTTTTGATCCATTCTTTCTGGCATTATAATCTTGTTCGATATTAGGATGAATCTGGAACAAAGGATGCTCATCATATTGAACAGATAGTTTCTTGAAATCCTTCTCAATATTAAATTCAGAGAGCTTCTTTTCCACCATCATAAACTCACCATCTACCGGATCGTAACTTACCTCATAATACTGAGTAAGTGCATATGCAAGATTTCCAGGTTTTTTAGAACCATACAACTGCCAATTCGTTGTACCCTTGCTTATCCCTTCATCCAATACCGAGTCCCAAGAGTTTATCAATGGTAGCTCTGATATTTCCGGCATTTTTTCTAAAACTTTTTCACGCAACATCAACTGCATTATGTGGTCCATTTTAATTCCAATAATTAGATGAATACCATCTTTTGTTAACGATCCATCGGCTAACCTATTTACGTCAGGTTTTTCAAAAACAAATACAGGAAATGGGCGATTCTCCTCAAATTTCAAGAATTCCTTAAGTGTCTCCAAATATACCAATGCGATTGTATCTTGTATGAATTCTTTAGTATGTTTGCGTTGATCCACATCGTGATTGTAGCGGAAGTCAAAATCCACTACAATCGGACCATCCCCGATTAATTGTTTCTCGGTTAAATGCTCTGGTTTTCCATTAACGAAAACGGCTTGATAATAGAGTTCATAAAATTGTTGTAGATCTTCTTTTGGTATAACATAAGAACCACCATAGACACTGTGATCCTTAGACCCGATTCTTGTATGGGTAGGTGACCCTCCCTCGCTATTTTTTACGCTGTGTTTTGCTAAGAATTCGTTTAGATCTTTGAATTTGACAGTAGACATGATTGTGTATTGTTATATATATACATAAATTTCTATTTCAGTTTTTTTAATAATATAAAATTGGTTTTTGATCATTTTTATGACTTTTTATTGTTTTTGTTTTTTTTGGACCTTCTAGTATGTATTCTTATTTTTATATTGTTTTTATGAAATCAGCATAAAAGCAACTCGTTATAATTATTATAACGCAATACAACTATGTCCATAAATCTCAAAAAAGAAACGATCAGTCGCTTGTTAAAAGATGTGAAAGATATTATGAAGAATCCATTAACCGATAATGGTATTTATTATGTACACGATGATGAAGATCTTTTGAAGGGATATGCATACATTGTTGGACCTTCGGATACTCCTTATTTTGGTGGTAATTTCTTTTTTGAATTTAAATACCCTTCTGATTATCCTCATAGTCCTCCACAAGTATTGTATAGAACAAACGATGAAATGATCCGATTCAATCCGAATTTATATTGTTGTGGCAAAGTTTGTATTTCTCTCTTGAATACTTGGAAAGGTGAGCAATGGACATCTTGTCAAAGCATTTCCACAATTTTGTTGACTCTTTGTACACTCTTATGCAGTGACCCGCTTCTAAACGAGCCTGGTGTTACCAAGAGTCATTCTGATTTTCATAAGTATAATCAAATTATTGAATATAAAAATATTGATATTGCGGTTTTGAAAATAGTACAGAAAATGAAACCTGCATATCAAGATGAGTTTTTGATGTTTTATCCCTATGTTTTGAAGAATTTCTTTAAAAACGCACCACAGTTGCTGAAATATTTAGAAGAAAAATCTGCTCTTCAAAAAGATGTGTTAGATCTGTCCACTTCATTATACGGAATGCGAAATATTAAAATAGATTATCCAGGATTGCTTGCAAAATTCAAGAGTATTTACGAATTGTTACAAAAAGAAAAATTGAATTGATTTGTACTTAAATAAATAATGTTATTATATTATAGCCAAGTAGAATGCACTTCTGTCACCAATGCCAAATGATGTATTATATTCGTATTAATGAGGACGATCCAAACAAACTTGTCTATTATTGCCGTAATTGTGGGAATGAAGACTCGTTGTTAAATGTTGATAACGTTTGCGTTTCAAGGACTCAGATTAAGAAGGGCGACCAGAATTTTGAGCATATTATTAATAAGTATACCAAATTGGATCCGACCTTACCTCGTGTGAATAATATTTTGTGTCCTAATGCGGATTGTGAAACGAATAAAGAAAAAGAAAAGGATCGGGAGATTATTAGCATCCGTTATGATGACATTAATTTGAAGTACATTTATATGTGTTCTACTTGCGATAAGGTTTGGAATATTAGCGGACAAATTTAAAAGTTTGAATGTTGGTTTCTGGCATTAGTTTATGAAAAACATTAAATAAAAAATTGATTTTTTTATTTAAAAGTATAGACATTTATTATATCAATATGCCAGTACTAAAATATGAACAACATAATTCTGATAGTGATTCCGAGGAATCAATAAATGTATCTGATACTTCCTCTGATATTTCCGATACAGAATACACGCTAGATACAGAAGAAGCAATAAATTTATCTAGTGCTTTGAAAAAAGTCAATGTAAAGGACACCAAAACAAGTGCACTTACTACAACTATGGAAAGTGACGACGAAGAAGAAGAAGAGGAAGAGGACGACGATATCAGCGATACTGATCTAGAGTTAAATGAAACAAGTGATATTGAGGTAGAAGATGAAGATGAAGACGAAGACGAAGACGAAGACTTAAGTGGTTCAGATTCTGATGATGAAGGTAGTACTGCTGGTAGAGGCACTACTACTGGTGGTAAAAACAAAAAAGTAAAAAATCACTCGGGTTCACTTATGCAAAGCGGTGGTGGTGATGAAGATGATGATGAGGATGAAGACGAAGACGACGATGCTTATTTGCAAAAGTTTAACGAGGACATTAACAAAAACTTTATTGCCGAAAATCATCCAGAGTGTATTAACGTGAACTTTGATGAAGTTCTTGCTTTAACCAAGGTAGTGCGAGATGGTAAGAATAATATTGTGGATGACTTACACAGGACATTGCCTTATTTGACAAAATATGAGAAAACCCGTATTCTTGGACAACGAGCCAAACAAATCAATGCTGGTATGACAGCTTTTGTGAAAGTGCCTGAAACTGTTATTGATGGTTATTTGATCGCTGAAATGGAGTTGGCACAAAAACGCATTCCATTTATTATAAAACGGCCTGTTCCTGGAGGTGGTTGCGAATATTGGCGTGTAAGCGACTTAGAATTGGTGGCATTTTAAATTATTATTGATTATGTTTAGGATTTATATGAAATAAGAGTACAAATTTTTTTATAGTATTAATTAATAAATCCAATATTTGTCTATTAAAATATTAACTTATGTTAAATGGA
>Ga0209084_1000095_pt1 | contig 84361 bp, 95 predicted proteins | sample C_130820_MF_Meta_FD_187309 | JGI IMG/M metagenome (GOLD analysis project Ga0209084, IMG submission 187309) | Freshwater microbial communities from Lake Croche, Canada to study carbon cycling - C_130820_MF_MetaG (SPAdes) (version 2) | ecosystem: Environmental > Aquatic > Freshwater > Lake...
CTTGAAGGACTCCCTTGTGCATAAGAAGGAGATGCTGCGACAGCTGGAAGAGATCGCCGCGCTCCAGGCGGAGCACGACCGGATAGATGCGGCCATTCGTGCATTACAGAGAGCGTAAGAAAACAGAAAACAGAAAACAGAAAACAGAAAACAACAAACAGAAATAGCTTTTTTTATCGAAAATTGCAGTTCTGAGCAGCCTAAGAACTGCAATCCTAGATCCAACAATGTCCCTCCACAATACAAACCTTCCTGACGGCACCTACCTCTACATGCAGCCCGCCGAGGGCAGTCCGATACTCACCCCTATCCGTTACAACGCGCAGTCGCCTCCCTCCTTCACGGTGGAGGATCCTCGGTATCCGTCCCGAACGGAAATCGGTCTACGCCACCTTGTCGGCTATTACTGTACGTATGTGGGACAGATCGACGTCTCGTTCTTTGATAACGAGGAGAACGCCCTCGGGATCCTCTTCATTACGGATCATGCGTTCCAAAAGGATCGCTCCATGAAGGATCTACAGGATAACTACAAGCAAGGGCATGCCTTTGAGGATAATGATACTTGCGACGAAGAGGTCGATATTCCATGGGCGGAGGACTCCGCCCCGTCCTTGGATTCAGATGATGTTCTTCCCGACAGTGCAGATGAGATCATACTGAGTATCATGAAAGACCTTGAGAAGGAGGATGGAACGCACCTTACGGGGCGCATACGCAGATTGAACACCCTTCATATAGAAGAGAAGGCGAAGGAGATGGATCGTATTCAAAGCGAAGGATTGGATATGGCTGCACAACTAGAGGCTCTCGACAAGAAATATATGACAATCGAGCAGTACATGACCAAAATACGAGCTGTTGTGAGAGGTCATCGTGCGATTTTCAGGTGAACTGGACTCGTTTTTATGTGAAAAAATTGAAGTCTTGGCTCTCTGAGAATACGCTGTCCTCCAATCCATAGTTCCACCATGTCTCACCATCTTACGAACATTCCTGACGGCACCCTCCTCTACATGCAGCCCGAGGGCAGTCCGAGGCTGGCCATCCGATACACAGCGCACCAGTTCACGGAACTCCCCTTTGAGTTCCCCTCCTTCACCGTGATCGATCCAGGATACCCGCCGCGCTCGAAGATCGACAGTCGCCACCTCGTCGGCTATTACCGCAAGTACGTGGCACCGATCGACGCCGCGTACTTTGACGAGGGGAAAGCCCAGGAGATCCTCTTCATCGCGGAGCACCCGTTCCAGAAGGATCGCTCCATGAAGGAGCTTCACGAGGACTATCGGCGAGGACGGAAGTTCGAGGACAACTATACGTGCGACGACTGCTATCCTTGGGCGTGCCGCTGCAAGAACGATGAGCCAACCACGCTTCATGAAAAAGCAAAGAGCCTCCTGAAGGATATCGACAAAGCGGATGCATCGGCCATCACAGAGCGCATGGACTGCTTGGAGGCTCTCCTGAAGGAGGCGCATCCACGTCTAGAGGCCTTGCACGCCACCTTTGAGGAGATTAAGAAGCATATGAGCGACATACGCGCCCTTGCGAGGGCACTTGACTGGGCGGAGCGCTTCCCTCGTGAATGAACAGTCGACTCGATGTATTTTTTATGTGAAAAAATTGAAGATTGCCTCTGCAGCGGCAGACGCCGCCCACCTATCCATATTCGCCATGTTCAGCAACATTCCCGACGGTCAGCAACTTACCATGGGATACCTGGGGGGCATCACGTTCCGTTACAAGAACGGGAGGATCAGCTTCGATGTGGCCAATCCGAGCCCACGCGTCGACATAAGTCCCCATCACTTGGCGAACTACTACAAGAAGTATATCAGCAAGGAGTATCTCTGCAAGGATGAAGTGAGCCTGTGGGATAAACTCCGCATGGCGGACGGACTTCACAAGGGAGCCACGATGCGAGACATGGAGACTTTGCGGAACGAGGGTCTCTCAACGATGTGAAACGCATGTATTTTTTATTAAATCCAAACTCTAAAAAATTGAAGTCGTAGACCCCTCCTTGATAGGTGTCCCGCCCAGACCAACGTTACTACATCTAGTATCCATACTTCAAAATGCTCTCTTCTCTTCCTATCGGTCTTCAACTTGGTGCAAAGAGGAACGGAAAGGCGGTCGATGTGCGGCACAAGTGCGAGGACGGCAAGATGCTGTTCCGTGAGCACCCGCTCAGCGATCAGTACCTGACGGCAGAACAGCAGATACAGAAACTCGACTCCACGTACGTGGGATCGGGGCTCGACCACATCTTCGTGCTGTTCGGCAAGTACAAGTACAAATCCTTGGAAGAACTGAAGGATCTGTCCGTAGAGGAGCAGCGATCCGTCGGATCTGCAGCACCAGCACCAGCACCACCCCCTATCTCCCTTCCGACCCCTTGCGTCCTTCCCCGCGTTCCTCATCGGAACGTAGAGGGACGGGATGAGCGTTCGGGTTGCTCCTTCTACAAGTTCTTGCCGCCTACGCTCCAGCTCTACGTGCACGAACAGGGACATGAGCCCCTGTTCGTGGAGTTGTCAACGTGGTATCCCATCGGCTACACGGACACGAAGACCGGTCGCACCTGGGACAACCCCTACCACCTCTTGGCGAGCTACCGCAAGCGCATCGGGCGCTCTCTCTCCGCGCATCCTTTGGAGCGCATCTACCTTCTGAAGGGGCAGTACAAGGGGCACTGCCTGTCGACTCTCTTCCAGATCCTCACGGAGGAGGAGATGAAGGTCATGGACAAGTACTATTACCCCAGGAAGCCCGAGCGCATCAGCTATCTGCCCGACGGGCTGGAACTCTACGTGAAGGTTCCTGACCGTCCTGTCCTCGAGGGTGTCACTCTGGCGCATTGCGGCGACGAGATCATGTTCAAGCATTCGAACGACATTGCATTCGGCGACGTTCCGCAGTATCGCACGGCGATCGAGCTCGTCGACAAGTGGCGCGGAAGTCCAATCCCTGTAACAGAGCAGGGACTCAATAGCATCTACGTGGCCAAGGGCTCAAACAAAGACAAGAGCCTGGGATCTCTGCTGATGAAGATGACGCCGATGGAGCTGCGAGCAGCGTTCAAAGAGTATGCAAGGGAGCTGGCGACGAAGCCAGTCCCTACGCTCGATTGGCCAACGGGGACAAATACGGTGGTCATGCCATCTGTGCCTGTGTCTGCACCAGCACCAGCACCAGCACCTGTATCCGTCACACCCGCACCTGCAGATCCTCTGGCAAAACTCGCCGCCAAGGAGGCCGCGATGCAGAAGGAGAAGCAAGAGCTCGACCAGCTCCAGGAGCAGATCCAGCGTCTCAAAGCCTACCCAGCCGACCTGGAGGCTCAGATCACGGCGGCAAAGGCCGAGCTGGTCTTCCTGGCCACGGTCGAGACGCGCGTCCAGGAGTTGAGGGCGCTGGAGGCCACCCTCGTTGAAAAGAGAAAGATCCTGGGAGCCCCTGAACTTGCTTAAACACAAAGAGAAACACAAGACAAAACGGTTATTTTTTACAGAAAAAATTGAAGTCCGATTCAGCCTGAAAGAGGGCGTGCCTTAGCAACAGTCACCCATCCATATTTCCAAGATGTTTGCCTACCTTTCTGTCGGTTACGAACTCTACGCTCAGCGCCCGGCGGGCAGCCGTCTCACCGGCATTCTTCATGCCGGCAACGGCCTCTTTACGACGCCCCATCATAAGGAGCCCATCAACATGCATCGGCTGCTGAACTCGTACGACAAGCACTGTGCGAATCGCTACGTCTACCAGTCCGAGAAGTACCCGTTGCAGATCCTCTTCGCGGCCGCCGGCGGGTACAAGGACGTATCCCTCGACGAGATGTTCAATCTCTGGAGGATTCAGCGGCAAATTCGCCTTCTGCCGCGGATCGAGGCGCACTGCATCGATCCGCGCACCAACCTCTGGCTCCGTGTGACCCTGCTTCCGCAACCGAATATGCGCTTGCTAGAGGTCAGCTTCAACGGTCGCCTGTACAACCTGGAGGACTTCTGCGTGCAAACGCTACGCCATGAGCCGTACGCGGAGGAGACGCACTTCGACCACTGGTTCGCAGAGAAGCTCAAGCTCTTCTTCCACGAGACGATCTCTGTGCACACGATCCTTACGAAGTGGTCGGATGAACGGATTGCGGCGCTGCCGGTGGGCGCTCTCGATGTAAAGCCGTGGACGGCGGCGGAGAAGGCCGAGATAAAGCGCCTAGACGCGAATGACGTTCTCGCAAAACTCGCAGCGCAGAAGGCCGCCCTGACAAAGGAACTGGCCGATCTCGCCGCGATCCAAGCAGAAGTGACAGAGATTCGTCGGCTCGAGGGGCTGATTGCAGAAGCACGGAAAGTCCTCAGGGAGCCCGAGTGTGCATAAAACAAACACAAAACAACGGTATTTTTTGTTGCTTGCAAAAATTGATGCGGCCATTTCGTCCAGAAGAGCCATCTATCATGAAAGTACTGCACCCCTTTGAAGCTTTTTACGAGAGCATGATGTTGGAGGCGAGGCCAAAGATGCCAAAGTCCTTGGAGGACGCGGAACGAATGGAGCTACAATCGACGACAGACCGCCCTGTCACCGTCAAGGCCTTGTGCGGCGAACTCCAGGCCACCCTTGTTGCAGACGGCACGTTCACCTTGGAATACGACAACGTGCTCCATGTTGACCTCAACTCCTTCGAACTCCTGTGGTACCTAAAGCAACTAGCCTTCCAGCAAAAAAACCCAGGTGTTATACGCCTCCTGCAGCCGACGATCGCCTGCGATCCCCAGTTCGCTCTGCAGCACATCTTCCTGGACTCGAAGACATCGCTCAAGGAGTACGTGGAGTATAAGGATATGCCGGGGCTGATTGCAGTCGATGAGTACGCGGACATGCCGCCGCTAATCCCTGCAGTCGATGAGTACGCCGATATGCCGCCCCTCATATCGATTCACCCAACCAATACAGTCCCTATCCGTACAATCCTGGATCGTTTGCTGGCCAAGCAGCGTTTGCTCAAGGACGAACTGGCCAATCTGAAGAAGGCTATCCAACTCCAGGAAGACAACAGGGCGCTCGAAGTTACTATTCAAGAACTTCAATCTAAGCTACTATAAAACAAAACAACAATAAAATATATTTTTGTTGTTTTGTCGTGTTCATTCCGTTGCAGCCGCCCTCTTCTTCACTGCGTCTTCCAGTGCAGTTAAGCGCCGGCGCAGATCGGCGAGCTCCAGGAACACGTCGATCTTACTGCACAGTTCAGGCAACGACAAGGGCTCCAGGAACTCGTCGACCGTGCACGGCGTAAGAAGCGCTAACGAGGCCTCCGTCCAGTGCAGGAGGATGTCGTACAGCGGCTGCTTGCCGTCAGGCGTGTAGCACTTGAGCATCTCAGCAAACGTGTACGAGGCCGTTACGCCGTTCGCCTTCTTGTACGCGTTGAACTGCCGATATATCGACACACACTTTCCGTAGCGCTTTGACCAGACCATGCGGTCAAGCGGCCACAGAAGCCCCTCTTCGGCTGCAAAGCCGTCCATCTGCAGCGTCATCCGAATGGGGTTCCGATCAAGCTTCTTGAGATTGGTGACGACCCGTTCGTCGTCACTCAGAAGCCGAAGAACCGCCGCGCAGCTGCACGCTAGTCCGAGGAACTCTCCTGCATGAAGATCGAACAGCTCCTTGCACTTGGCGATGACGACCTCCTTGAACGTCGGAAACTCCTCGATAAATCGCAGAAGCGGCTCTGTCTGCAGATAGTCCATGAGGGACTGCGCATGCGCGGCCTTTCCCTCGCGGCTCGGCTCGGCATCAATGAGGTAGAGCAGGCGCTTGCACTCGACGGCGCGATAGTCGCAGCCAAGGGTGCGAAGCGACTCACGGGGCATAGTTGTCAACGCGTTCCAGACCGTCTGACCTGCCCCGATCTTGTCGGCCGGGATCACACAGTACTTGAGAATGTCCTCGACTGCGTCGTAGAACGGCTCCAGCGTATTGCTCTTGCAGAACACGTTCACGAAGTGGCGGATATTCAGGCCGTCCAGGGTCAGCTTGGCGACACACGGGGCCTTGCCGAGCTTCACGGTCTGACAACGGCCGCCGAGCACAAAGTCCACGTTCACGGTCTCGGGGATGGAGTCAAGATTGGCGAACATGTTGAAAGTATGGATGAGAAGGAGTACTCAAGGGACGCGGATCAAGTGGGGACGACACACTTCAAATTTTTTTCTGACGACACCTATTCGTTGTTGTTATTCTTACTATTCTTACTCTTCTTTTTAGTGGGTGGTCGAAGTTTCGCTGCTCTACGTTTCTTTCTTACCGACCTTGCAGACGGTTTATGCGTTTTAGGTGGGGCTGCTGCTGCAGATGCAGATGCAGATGCAGATGCAGATGCAGATGCAGAATTAGCTTTTGCCGCAACTGGCTTCACAGGTTTTATTTCTCTTTCCCTCAATTCATGTAGGCGGCCACGGTTGTCATCTTCCTCAGCCACATAATGGATGGGTGTATATCGCGTTTTTCCGTCAAGTGTTTCAACTACTGCATACTGTATTTCAACTATTTTACCTTCTAGCTTATATTCGTATGTTTCACCGCCGCCGCGCACTGCAAGAACCCATTCAATGTGATCCCCTAGACGAAACGTAGAAGACATTCCAGGAGATTTTCGTGGGGCAGCCGTTAATGCTTCTTTCGGTTTGGCGTTATTGCCTGGTGCAGGCGGAGGAGGGGTTGCAATATCATCCTCCTCTAATTCAATGGGCTCGTGTGTACTAGACTCCTGTACTGTATAGAGGGTGGGCTGAAGGCGTATTATTCCCTTATCTGTTTCAATTGCTCGATATTTAATTGCAATTATGTTACCTGTTACCATATCCAATCTGCCTCCCTTTTTCCAGTTTGACCTTGTAGGTTTAATAAACCATCGAACGACCTCCCCTAGCGTAAACTCATAGCCATTCATCCTATTCTATACCAATAAAATAACATAAACACGTCCTCTACTCCTCATAGTTCAGCAAATGCCGATCCCTGTCCGTCCAATTGCACAGCACGTCGTAGAGGTTGCAGTGCCCGTCGGGCGTCAGGTAGTAGTTCCTGAACACGGCCGCAAACTCGTAGGGCATGTCCGTCGGAATCGAGTAACGCGCCCAGTAGCGCGTCATGATTCGGTGATGGTTCGGAGTCTCCTCCAGAACGTTCTTCAAGGGCGGATACCCGTTCAGCCGAATGTAGACGATGAGATCCTTGTGCGGCAGCGTGTTCCAGGTCTCAATCGCGATCTCCTCTTCGGTGAGAACGCCGAGCGCCTTCAGAACGGCCGTACAGGCTCGGTGCACTCCCGGGTACTCGTCGCCATACTTTGAACGTAGCTCCTTGCACTTGTCGATCAAGACGGTGCGGAAGATCTCGTAGCGGTTTGCCAAGGGAAGACCCTGCTGAAGAACAGTGTTCATGATTTCCTCGACCCGTGCGGCGCGCGTATCACGATCCATGATCGTGCTGAGCAATTCAAATGTCTCCTGGAAGTGCTCTATCACCGGGTCTGTGCGCCCCACCCACTCGAGCTGAGAAGGAGTGCAGCTCTCCAGAACCCTGGCCACACTGATGTTGCGCCGCTCGCCGACGGCCACGATGCAGAACTGCAGAAGATCGGTGTCGTTCGGACAGACCGTGTCGAGCGCGTACATCTTTCGGTACTTGTGGAAGTAGTGGCGTAAATTGTAGGTGTCCCCGTCGGAGACCTCTGCCTTGTAGGGGGAGGTCTTGGTGTGGAGAAGCAGGCGCTCGGGAGGGGCGCCGTCCACGCGGAAGTCGATCGTGATCGTTGCAGGAAGATACTTGTAATTGGACAGCATTTTCGTGTGAGTATGGATTGATCGGAGGACACCTTCCAGGATGGGCGGCCGACTTCAATTTTTTAGAGCAGAAAAAAATTGAAGTTGGGCGCCGCGGCCTTTGCAGGCTGCCCCGACCATCCATACTTCCATCATGTGCACACTCTTCGGACTTCTGATTACGTGCCTGGTGGTCTACATCATGTTCTTCCGCCAACCAGGGTTGCGCTCTTTCTCGGATTTCCCCGTGATCTACGGGGGGCATACGGCCGTCCATCTCTTAGATGAGAACGGGATTCCGTATGAACCGGCCTTTATGGCCTTTGTGCGGGGCGAGCCCGTCTTCTACAAGCTCTACACGAACGAGACCATTGGTTCCTACACGGCCTATACACGTGTGCACGGCCGCGTAACCGCCTATAAGTCCATCTATACCTCGGAGCCCCTCCACAGGGGCTATAGCCTCTATCGACTCCTCATGACAAAACCCTTTGTGCCACGGAGTGCCGCCATTAAACGCATCTATGCAGAACGAAAACGGGTCTGGTGGGAGCGCTGTGTTCGCAACTGGGAAGACTATTATCAGTCGCTGCAGTAGAATGTACCGCTTAGTATAAAATTACGCCCCCTGCAATTTGCAGGGGGCGTAATTTTATACTAAGCACTAGTGTTAAGAATCTAATTATGCCTCCTCCTTTGGAGGATGCATAATTAGATTCTTAACGGTACATTATTTCAGGTGCAAGCATTCATATCATCGCCATCTCTTTTTTTGTCTATATATTCGTCAACCTGTTTGAGAATATGATTCACTACCGTTAAAAATCTAATTACGCCCCTCCGTAGGAGGGGTGTAATTCGAGTTTTAACACTAGTGCTAGTATAAATTTAAGCCCCCCACCCATATTGGGTGGGGGGCTTAAATTTATACTAGGCGGTACAATATTGGCAGATTTAGTAATAGAGAAACACATTTTGAACTGCCGACTAAAACAGATTTTATAAAAATAGCGGCCGTCATGTTCTTATTTGCGCTGTTGCAAGGAGTATTGACGTGTTATTTTAATAAGTTGTAAGACTGCCCCCAAAAAATTTGAAGTGCCGCTCTACCCTGGAGAAGCTGTCCCGCCAGACCAAGTTAGTACCCACTACTATCCATACTTTCACGACAAAATGTCTTCCTATCTCTCTGCACAAGTCGGCTATGATCGGGGTTCTGTGGCGCGCCCCGAATGGGGTCGGCTCCATGTAGACCCTGTGGTCAGGACGCTGGGCGGTGACGATCTCGTGCCCGCACTCGAGGGAGGAGACCTAGAGAATATTCCGCGCAAACTCGCCTGCCTTGTGATGACCGATATCAACGGGCACAAGGGCGATCGGCGCGGCACTCTGAAGGGCTACTTCCGAACCTCGTTTGCATGGCAGGACACCTGTGTGCCCGGCGTTAGCGCCTACGCGCCGCGCGAAAAGGACTGCATCTTGTCGCTCGGCGACCCGGATTGGACGAACTTGTCGCATCGCATTCTGTTCCAGCAGTTCGCGCGCGACTGGCTTGGGGGCTCGGCGGACATGAACGATCTCCATGTCCACACGATGTTCTACTCCGTCCTCCAGTGCCTCCTCTTCAAAGCCCAAGATTCACCTGCTGTCACGGCCATGACGGTGGTGCCTCTCCTTCGCACCTTTGCGCGCGGCCACCTCGTCTTCCCCGACTGGTGCAAGATCACGATCCAGATGACGCACGACGACCTGTTGAACGACCAGACGCAGAAGGCGCTGGCACATCAGATCGCCGCGTGGCTGGCCACCGTGAAGCCTGAGCTCTTCGTCGCGCGTCCGCTCCAGCCCTGGGATCGGTTGCAGCAGATGAAGATGCTCTGCACGACGCTGCGCCGTGGCATGAAGCACAGCAACAGCAATGTGGCGACGAACAAGGGGCTCTTCGGCATCTACTCGCTCGTACCGGCTCTGCAGCCGATCCTCGCGACCTGTCAGGAGCCTTTGTCGGCCGCCCTCGTTGATCGCTTGCAGTCGAAGCTCAGGGCGGATCGCGCGACGCTCGACGACGGGTTCGGTGACAAGCCGAACCCGATCCATGCCCTCGTCACGCTCACCACGTACCTCGGATCTCCGTTGTCGGAGGAGCAGGCCAAGCAGATCCTGAGCTTCTGCGGCCGCAATTCGGATCAGTCCGTCTTCCCCGACTTTGAGGCGCTGGCGATTCTACCGCGTCGCGTTCGGACGCGCGCAGAAGGCCTCTTCCGCCCGGGTCCCTTTGGCGCATCCAGTGGAACCACCCTGGTCACCAAGCTCACGCCGATCGGGGAGGACGAGATTCTGGCCAACTGTGCCAAGAGCGACCAGTGGACGGGGATCCTTATCGACGGGGAGCGCGGAATCACGCGCCTCACGCCGACTATCGGGGGCATCGCCAAGCAGGCCACGGGCGAACGAGGTGAATGGGGCGCGGCCAACTGGCGCATCACCTATGGCAGCCGATCCGATGCCAATGTCATGAGCCCAGCGGTCTGGGGCATCAGTTCGGCAGGCGTTGTCTGCGACCCGAGAATCGTGGGCCCCGCTAAGTGGATCAAACCCGCATCAGGCGCCGCGATCCCTGGGATGGAGCCGCTGGAGCTTCGGCTGAACCGGCCAACCCTGGAGGTCGTGCAGAACGGCCGCACCTGGCTGACGATGGTTCTCGCGGATGACGAGTACCCCTTGGTCGGCTTCAAGGGCTGCGACATTCGCTTTGCCGCAGAACCTCCAGCGGTTGTTACCCCTATGAAAGCTACTACAGCCGTCAGTTGGGAGGCCGCCGTTACGGCCTCTGCCTCTGCCTCTGCAATGGAAGAAAGCAAGGTCGATCCACTCGTCGGTAGCCTCGTTGGCCACATGAAGGCCACATCCCCTGCTGCCGTCCTCGAAGCCGTTCTGAGGGCGCAGGTCGCAGAAGGCAAGGGCGATAGCCCTCTAGAGAGGGAGCTGCATGCAGCACTCCGCGAGATCGGAATTAAGGGCTTGTCGCAGGCGATGAGCGAGGCGCAGCGACTCTATAAGTAATACAAGAACAACAAGAATAACAAGAACAACAAGAATACAACAAGAACACCAGGCGCTTCTATTTTTTGAAAAAATTGAAGCGCCCAAGCCCCCTCTTAAAGCTGTGCCTCCTTATACTAGTATCCATACTTAGAATGCCCGGCAAGAACAACGCTGCAGCCGCGAAGGGAAAGGGAATGAACCGAAAGAGCCAGTACGCCAAGGCCGCCAACGACAAGGTGCTCACCGCAATGCTCGTTGACGGGGTCGACGAGGAGTCCACGCGTTTCGGAAAGGTCACGAAAATGGTGGGGAACAGTCGCGTCGAAGTGGCGTTGAGTGACGGGCGCTCCACGAATGCCCTCATACGCAATGTGCTGCGCGGCAAACAGGCTACGCCGATTCGTATCGGTACGGTGACGCTCATTGGATTGCCGCACTGGCAGAAGGAGGCCGCGGGGGAAGTCGTGGATCGGCCAGAGGCCTATATCGAGGCCGTTCTCGATCGAAAGACAGCCAAGTACTTTGTGAGCCAGAACAAGATGCCGGCCTCCTTTCTGGTCGACGGGGAGGCTGGGTCGGACGAGGGCGAGGCGGCCTTTGAGTTCGGCTCGGAAGACGAAGAGGAGGATGAGAAGCCCCCCAAGGCGGTTGGAGGGGCAGGGATTGCCTCTCCAGCCGCAGCAGCTCCGGCAGCTTCTGCTCCTGCTCCTGCTTCTGCTCCTGCTCCTGCCAAAAAGGAGACTGTGGCCGAAGACACCGGATTCAGCTTCGAGTAATCATAAAAAATACCGTTAAGAATATAATTACGCCCCCTGCAAATTGCAGGGGGCGTAATTTTATACTAAGCGGTATTTTTTATTCAATCAGTCCAATGCAAGCAAGGACTCGATCCAAGCCCCCTGTTCGTCTTTCTGAACTCCATACGTTTCAAACGCCTGGGCAGCCTCCTGAAGCCGTTCTTTCAGAGGCAGGCCAGCAATCGCCACCATCCGATTCTGCAACAGAACGCCCCTATCCTCCAGAACAGGCAAACTCAGATCATAGCCCTGCAGCACATTCAGGAGGCGTGCTAAGCGGCCATTGGGACAGGTCAAATGGCCGTCCTGCAGCTCTTCCAAGAGGCGCTTCACAAGCTCTGATATATGCTCCGAGCCCTTCAGAAACGCCCACACATGGTCAAGGACATCACTGTACTTCACCGTGCGATCCATGAGAGGAATGACCAAGGTATCATAATCGATAGCCAGTTGACGGACAACGGGGCGTAACACAGCGATCGGCCAGCGATCCATGAAGATCCCAAGAATCTCATTGAAGGTGTCTTTGCCCACCGGGTACTTAAAGACAATGTCGAGGCTGGCCGAGATCATCGTCTGCACCGAGGAGCGATGCACGGATTCGGTGTCGATCGCAAAGGCCTGGAGATCGATGCTGGCGACGGGGTCGCGACGAAAGACGAACTGGAGTTCATGGCGGTCTCGTACGATCCTCTTCCAGCGATCGGTGTCGGGAATCAGGGCGAACCACTCCTGGAAGGTCTGGGGGAAGGGCTCCAGAGCCGTGGCGAGGCAAGCGAAGGCCGCCGCCTTCTTTTCGTTGCTCAGAGTGGCATAGGGGGTGCCGCGATTGTTTGCGCGCATCACATGAAAGAGTAGGATCGCTTTCATGAGAGGGCGGTAGTGTTCGGTGTCGCGAAGAGCCGTGTAGCGCATGAGCGCATAGGCCTTGGGTATGTTCAGGATGGGAATCAATTCGGTATACCAGAGATCGATCATCGAACTCGGGTACATTCGGATCTCCAGAGGGCTGAAGGAGTCAACCTGCTTCAACAATTGTTTGCGGCTTGACATGATGGATACGGAGGGGAGACACATCCCCTGAAAGGGATGTATTCCACTTCAATTTTTTTGATTCAAAAAATTGATCGATGGATCTGTCTAGAACGAGTCCATGCAACCGCTTGAACAACTCGCACAGATTGAATTGCCGACGACGCTTCTGGAGGTTCTGTGGGATCGCACGAACAAGACCATTGCCTATTCGTATCAGGGTATTGACAGGGTGCTTCCCGATGAAGCCATTGGTGTAACCCTTGCACGGTGTCTGAATCGTCCGACGGATGAACTCTCTGTTTCGAATCTTCACTACTTTGAGTATCCCCATGAATCTTCGGTGGGAACAGACGATATGAGTCGCCAGTTACTCACGTGCAATTGGTCAGATTATGCAAACGACCGTATGCTCTTCCAGTGCACGATTCGTTGAAAATTTGAAGGAGTGTCTATTTTATTAACAGACAACAGACAACAGACAGCAACAGTCCATAATGAACACGATGCCCTCTAAAGCCCCTATGCGAATCCCGTCCCAAAAGCCTATAACAGCTGTCACGGAAGGAATCGGATCCATGACCGTAACAGAGCCCCCCAAGTTGTATTCGGATCGATTTAAGCAGCGAACCGAGCCAGTGGCCAAGCCAACCGTCTCGGCCACCTCTCTGAGTGACTTCCCCTCTCTGAAAAAGAATACAGTGATTACGGCACCCATTGCAACGAAGACGAACTGGGCACATACCGTGAAGACTGCCATTGTTCAGGAAGAGGCGGCCGCCGCCGAGGCAAAGGCGCTGGCGCTCCTAGAAGCCGAGCGCCAGAAATCAGAGGCGTTTCGGTGCCAGTCCTATATGCCGTCGCGAACGGTTACTACGCAGGTTACCAAGGGCTATGAGGAGGACTATGAGGAAGAAGACTATAGAGAGGTGGCCGAACACAAGGATCTTCTGGGAGGTGGAACGCCGCCCTATGGCAATCGCGGCTTCGAGGAAGAGGATGACACCTGGTAGAGAATTGTATGCCATGCATCTCGATTAGATTCGGCACTGAATGCCGAGAGATCGTATTTTTTATGGGGACTTCCCAGCATAGAGCGAAGAGTGGCCAGCGCCTCTGCCCATCTCTCTTCGTCCCAGAAGAACCCGACTCGGTGCCAGGCCTTCGAATTATGGAGCACAGGATAGCCAAGATGCAGTAATTCGAGCGTCATATAGTTGTACTCGTTGTTGACTTGATGGCTGACAAAGGCCGCCGATGGATTGGTCGCAAGAATCGTACTCAAGGGTTCTCGACCTCTCAGAACCAGTCGATCCTTGAGCGGAGACGCTGCCAGTCGTGATCGCATATATCCGTTGATCTGAAAGCGTTCTGTGTTCTGCAGAATGAGCCGCCCCTTCCATTCAGGATACTGATAGGCAAAGGCTTCGACCAGCAAAAGTGGATACAAACAGTGCTTCTGAAAGGAGATGTTGGGTTCTGCCACAACAATATCCGTCTTGAACCAAGGACAGGGGACATAGCGAGATGCACAGAGCCACTGGCTCGACCAGACGTACGGAACCGTTCTGCAAGGAGTTCGGTAGAGAGCGGCTGCATAGGCACAGTTCGCCAAATAGTGGGGGCTCGTCCAGATCTCATCGTAGTTCCCGATGACATGCTGATAAAAGGTTGTCGTGGGCATATGGCACGTCATTTCGACGTCGATATGGCGAATGTTCCCGAGATGGAGCTTCACAATTCGCACACCTTTTCGTCGCAAAAAGGCACGCCACTCCGCATCAAAGGCATGGCCGATCTCAATGTACCAGGCAAGTCGATACGCGGCAGGATTCTGCACATAGGTTTCGGGCTCTAAAGAACGATAGCCATCCAAGAACGCCGCAGATGTGTCCACTAGACAGTGGCAACGATAGCCGATCGATTCAAACAACGAATAGAGGGTGAGACTGTTCTGGAAGAGACCATTCAAGAACAGACTAGGGGGGGGACTACCGGTAGCGAGGAAGATGTCCATGCACTAGACAGTATGGATTGAATTTAAGTACCGCTTAGTACATTGTACTAAGCACTAGTGTTAAAATCTACATACCCCCTCCTGTGGAGAGGGGGTATGTAGATTTTAACGGTACTGCCTAGTAGGTAGACGTTGTATGGCATGCACCTCTTATTGCTCGTTGCCAATCCCCATAGATTCTTCTGGAAATATCAATGTGACGGGAATCTTTGTGACAACAGGGGCGGGAGTCTTCACGAATGTCAATCCGACCGTGGCCAATCCAGGCGGATCCTCTTTTTATAGCCCCGACGGGTTTTCGTTCCAAGTGGGCTCCATTCCACCGGTTGGGTTTTTTACTATAGACGGCATCTATCCACAGCGATTTATTCAACCGATGCGTGAAACGTTTGATCGACTCTATGCGCAGCAGCAGATCCTGAATCCTGCATTACAAGATCCTTTTAATAATCGTACGAACTATACATTTGTACAGCAGATGTCCCAGTCGCAGCAATATCGGTACAGAGTACAGATAACTCTATTCCAAAGGATCTACACGTATAATTTGGCGGCGTATCTCTATGCAGGAAGACAGCGACGAGCGCCGGTCTACTATACATTTAGTTCTGCATCCGAGCTGACCATGTTCCAGGATGCGTGGTCGCTTATAAGGAAACTCTATTATGTGAATGCGAATTATTCACTTGGATCGATCTTCTTTTTGCCGTTTCCGCCGTTTTGCAACTAGGGGGGGACATCAGGGTGGCCGCCTTCGGCGGCCACCCTGCCTCCCCCCTGCCCCCTGTTTACTTGAGTTTTTTATGTTTATTTGAGTACTCATAAGGACAGGGGGCACTCGCCTTATTAATGCAGGGTGAACAGATACATCAGCTGGTGCATCTGCCCTATCATCTCATCTTTTAAGTTTATCAGATCCGTATCCTGTGACGTATCCAAATGCGCCACAAGTTGCTTCTGCATATAGGCAACCGCCCCCTTCACCAGTTTCTGTGCCCCCGCATCGGTCAAATTGTGCATTCTCAGAACGGCGTTGTCTCCCGTGACCTTCGGTCTACCGTACTTGCCAATATAGATCTCCACATAGCTGTCGATCAGCGTGTCGAGTTCTCCAAGCACCTTGTCCACCGCGATATGGCGCGCATAGATCTTTGTCTGCCAGTGATAGAGCTTCAACTGATTTCGCAGATTCAGTAAAAAGTGGACATCGGTCGCCGACATTCCTATTTGTCTGCAGAAAATTTGAAGGAATGGCTAATCCAAATAGGGATGTCTATCCATCATGTGCAGCTTCTGTAAACCCCAGTTTAGCCACGTCTTTTCCCATCCTGTGGAAAGCTGTCCCTTCCGAACAAGCCTCTATTGTAGTTCCTGTGCCTGCTATGGCCATTCCACGGCCAGTTGCCCGGATCCTCCCTCCGCCCTCTTTACAGAACCCTGTTTCCTAGAACAGTTGATCCCCGCCGGTTTACTGAAAGAGCATGGCATTACAAGTCGCACTCTGTTGCCCAAGCATCAGATCCCTGATGCAAAGAAGACTCTCGAATTGAGCGATGACGACGCCGTTCTGAAGGCGTTCTTGAGCCGAAAAGGGCAAGCCCATACCCGCTCTATTAAGCCCGCCGCTCTACGATTGCTTGTTCGCACCTATGCTGCCACTCTGGGAGTAGAACTGATTCTAGTCTAACAGATTCGCCTGCATTTCTCGAATAAGCTGCCGAATCGGGCTTGTTTCATGGACAGGAACATTCCATTTATTGTGCCAGTGATAACAGAAACTGCCCGTAAAAAAGGTGTCAAGCGTGTACCCTATTTCTGTTGCTTCAAAGAGGTGGTCAAATTCAAACTGATAGGGATGCTCCGTCCAACTTGGATCAAACCAGTTACACGGAAGCACGAGTATATCTAAGGGCATATCATAGGTGATTTTTGCATCTTGAAATCCCCAGCCACGGCTATGATCGAGAATCAATTCACAATTCTCTTTCATTCGTTCATCTTCGGGCTTCAATGAAATATAGATGGCATTGTTGGGATAGTTCTGCTGCTGCCACCGATAGAGGCAGATCTCCGTTCCGAACTGGTGCAACAGCGGCTCAAAGCTGCGTAAAAAGAGACAGTCTAGATCGAACCATATACCTCCATACTTGTATAACAGGACGGTTCGAACAAAATCGGAATAGAAGGTGATCGCAGAAGGAGAAGGAGCAGACTTTTCGAAAAAAGCGGGGGTTTCTTCTACCAATGAAAAGTCTCGAATAGTCGCATAGGGCTTTATTGCCTCATTGTACTCATTGGACGTATTGTTCTCAAGCCACAGTATAATGGAATGCTTGTTCCGATGCACATGAAAATAGTAGCAGGAGAGAATAGAATAGAGATGTTTTTCGTTTAATACTCCATTCCAATAACAGTGAAATACAACGGGTGTATCGTAGGATCCGCTTAGATCAAGTGCCATTTGCAGAGTGGTTTCATACTCGTTTGATTCGGTCAAAAGTCTCATAATTTATTATCGGTATGTATTAGAATAGAGATGAGAAAGACGCGCCGATCCAAACGCTTCAAGCGACGAACACGGAAGCTCAGGGGCGGTGACTATCGCAAGTTCACGGCCGATACCGTCCGAGGCACACCCGTTACCCTCGATGCCGCCGTGACCACGCCGACCGCCGTGCTCACCCTCAAAGAATTTAAAGAGATGCAAGCAGCGCTCTAAACTCGTCTCCGAATGTGTCCATCCTGGCTAGGATGGATCAGTATGCCCCCGTGGATGAGAGTGAGCTGCTCGATTTCAGCTTTTTTGCGAGCGATCAGATACACCCCTATACGAGCGCAACCCATACCATGCTGCGCGCCAACACAACAAGCGATGTGTCGCTCCAGCCCCTCCATCAGATCGCGAAGAAGCGGATCCGTGAGCTCGTTTATAAGCACACCCATACACTCTTTTCGTTTCATCCGGATATCACGAAGGCCGACGCTGTTTTTGAGAAATTTGGCCAACCCATACCGGTCGACACCAGTCTTCCCTTGATCGAAGAGTCTCTTCGGAAGGCCTGTGATGCATCGGGGACTCTCCAACTCCTGACCCAACAGCTCAAACATCTCTTTCAGCAGTATAAGGTGGTGGGGGAGGAGGTCATGCGCTTAGAGTCTCTGTTGGGTCAGAAGACCGCGGTGTTGGACAAACTCCACGAACGCCAGAACATCGTCATGAACTTAAAGAATAACGAGGCCTTGCCTGGGCTGTTGGAGGCCTTTGGCCTGTATATGACGGAGATCTTCAAGGAGGCGAACTTCGAGACGACCTATAAGGAGCTGTTGCAGGCGCACAAGCAGTGGAACTTCTTGCGGGAAATTCTGTCGGCGCAGCAGCTTATGTCGGATAAAAAAGATCCGACGTGCTCTATCTGTTTGTCGGAACCGGTGACGCACTGTGTGGCACCGTGTGGGCATACGTTCTGTACGGGGTGTGTGAAGCGGCTGACGATGAGCTGCTATCTGTGCCGAGGCTCTGTGCGAGAACGCGTGAAGCTCTTTTTCACCTAGAGCTGTGCTCCGCGCACAGCTCTGAAAATAAAATGATGGTTGGTCGGGCTAAAGCCCGACCAACACTCGTGCATTGAATTCTAAGAGAGAATTATTTCACCACAATCCAACACTTGTGCATTGAATTCTAAGAGAGAATTATTTCACTACAATTCGATAATCGTTCGGCCTCAGATAGATCTGCCGCACCACCGCCGCCTTTTCGTCACTCAAATCACAGATCTGGATCACCTGTTCCACAAGAGCCGTTGCATATTCGAACCAGAGATCGTACAAGATCGTTTGTTCCATGGATACCTGTCCGTCTTCAAACAGACCCTTCAAGTTTAGGAATCTAAACGCTTCACACATTGATATCTAGTGACATGGCTGACAAACAGATCGTACCGATGCAGCAAAATCAGATCATTCTGCCCCAGCCCAATGAGATGGAGACGCTTGCCAATTCAATCAAGGAGTGGCGTTCTCTGACCGAGGAGTGCCGAGGATTTAAGGAGCAGATCTCGGAACGGACGAAGAGGATCAAGGCGTACCAGGAGGTGATTGTCCGCATCATGAAGAACCATCATGTGGCCGCGCTCGACCTGAAGACTACGGGAGGGCGGGTGATCACGAAGCAGCGGAAGACACAGTCCGGATTGACCCCCAAGGTCTTGCAGAGTCAGCTGGCGACCTACCTGAAGTCCGAAGAGGAGGCCAAGAAGGTGCTGGAGTTCATTCAGTCGAATCGGACGACGACGACGCGGGATGCGCTTCTGTACGAGAAGCCTTAAACCGCGAAGCGGTTTAAGGCTGCAACCTTGCTCCTGCGCTAAAGCACAGGAGCAACGAGAAGCCTTAGGGGGACATCTAGTCCAGGCGCCTTTGGCGCCTGGACTAGCCTCCCCCTTAACCCCCTGTTTACTTATGTTTACTTATATTTTCTTATATTTATTTAATTAATATGAGTAAACATAAGAGAGATCCATGGCCGATGACACCATTCATAAACTAGCCGGCCATACAAAAGCTGTCTTTGCGTTCGGACGTATGCAACCCCCTACCGAAGGCCATGCCTATCTCATTCGATCCGTGATCGAGGCAGCTGGCGAGGACGGCGACCCCTATATTTTTCCGACCTCCACGGTGACAGATGCGGGAAAAGCCTCTAAGAGGCGAACGGTACGATCGGGTGCTGGAAAGGCCGCTGTGCCTGCTGGAGGTGCAGGGGCAGGGGCTCCCTCTCCTACAAAATCTGCCAATGCCCGTGAACTTGCAGAACTCTACAACAATCCATTAACGATTGATCAGAAGGTGCATTGGTTGAAAAAGATGTTTCCTGAAGGGGTTCGTATCATCAACACGACGACGCAGGACTGCAAGACCATCTTCAAGGCCATCGGTCATCTTTTAGAGGCCGGCTACAAGGATATTACGGTCATCGTTGGACTTGATCGCAAAGCGGATTTTGAAGAGATGTTTGCAAATGCAAAACTCGCAGCGGATCTGGTGGCCAGAACGGCGACTCTGGGCATCCGGGTTCTGCCGCGTCCCGAAGCGGCCATCTCAGGCACCAAAGTGCGCACCATGGCGGCGCGTGGTAAAATATCTGAATTTACACGATGGGTTAAAACCGGCGCAATGACAAATGCAGATGCAAAAGAACTCATGAATCAGGTACGAGAGGCGATGGGCTTGGAGCCCATTGAAAAATCGCTGGAAGGTGGATTCCGAAGGTCAGTTAGGAAAAACCGCCACCGTAAGTAGAACCCATGGGACTTCAGAGTGCAGTCGCCGCCAGCCTAGATGCCTTTACGGATATGTCCGGCTCGGATTCGAAGCGTCGCGATCTCTACATGGAACTCGTCTCCTCCATTCTGGCGTTCCTGATTGCCGTGGCCATCATCAGCTTGATAGGCAAGTGGCTCTGGAACAATGTGGTTCTTGATCTCTTCAGTATCGCTAAGCCGGCCAAATCCGTCTGGCAGATTCTCGGATTAATGATTTTCCTGTCTCTTATCAGATAAAAATGTATATGTTGATTGGCGCAGTCATTCTTTTTATTTTGGTGATTGCCTTCATTATTGTCTATGATAAATCGGCCACTCTTCAGGCACCTGCCGCCCCTCCTACACCGCCCGCAAAGCCGTGTGGTTGCAAGAAGCCGTGTGGATGCAAAAATAAGAAGCCGAAGGCTACGACGACGACCGACAACAGCAAAGTCTTCTACGGAATCATTGACGGATTTGACAGCAATAATTCGACCTATGCACCCTATGAGTCGAGTAAGAAGGCTGCTCCAGCAAATGATACGATTGCAACTGCATTGTAAGCAATTCTTGAACCGCTATTAAAAGTCACTGAAAGTGGATTTTAATAACGAACTGCCCCTCTGTTTACACAGCTCCTCCCTGTTCAGTATAGCTACGCTACACAGCCCCTCTCTGTTCAGTGTACTTACACAGCTCCTCTCTGTTCAGTGTAAACGGCTATGCCGTTTACACTGCTCCTCCCCAGCCCGAGAAATAGCCATTGTACTCCCGCAGATTCTTTGTCTCCTGCGGCTCATACGGCTGTGCATCATGCGCTCCCGCCTCCTGTTCGCCCGGCGTGGCAATGCACCGTCCTTTCGCAATCAGAAAGACATCGTCCACGGCCGATACAAACAACTTCTCCAGTTTCACGACCTCCCCCTCCTTCAGATTTGCGAGAGTGCACAAACGCAATAACAGGATTTTGCCCCGATCATTCCAGGTCTTAAAGGTGATATCCAAATCCCGAGGGGCAATGGTGCGATTCAGGCAGGTCGCGGCCACTTCGGCGACCGGCTGGCGATCGTGCGCCGTCTCATAGGGCTGGTAGCGAGTCGCCTCCACAATGCCCGACGGACTCATGATATCCTTCTTCAGGCATCCGAGTTTGCTCAGCAGTACCTGGAATTCGGCGTAGTCGGCCGAGCCACGGGCAGCCACGACTCCGCCCAAGAGTTGGGGTCCCGCATTGAGAGTCCGGAGACAGTCGGGATGTCCTGCACCGCGTGCCACAGAGCCAAAGAATCCTTCGGGCGGCAGTGGAGCCTTGTTTGAATTATTCTCTTTGGCAAACCCTTCTGCCAATCGTGACTCAAGTCCATACGAGAGGGAAGGATTCGAGCGCTCAAAGACACGATACTGCACACAGATATTCACAGCAATGGCCACCACCACGGCCACTACTAGAATCCAGGTGATGGTTGACCAAGGAATCTTTTCACTGAGCCCGCCGACCGATAAGGAGGCTTCTGACAAGAAGTTCGACATCTACTGAGATTACATATATTTCGCCGCCTAATAGCAACTGAGTGTTCTTGCTGATGGATCGGTCGTCTCATTCGACCATTTCGGCATCCAGAAGTGACCAATGACACCCTGCCCCTCCACTCCATAGTATTCGTGAAAGAGATCCCGATAGTACCGCGCCTCCTTTGTCAAGGGACTCACATGCCTGTAGAGGCGCTTCGAGACAACGAGGGGTTCCATGCGTTCTTGGATCTCCTGATACCACGACTTATGCGTACCGCTTACTCCGTCACTAAAGGCCTCCTTCTGCCGCCAAAGAACGGCAGGCGGTAGAAGGCGCATCGGTTCGAAGGCCTTGCGAAGCAACCACTTCTCAGGACGTTCCCCTGTTCGCGGCCGTATCAGCTTCGTGGCAATGGACTTGGCCGTTGCCACAAACTGCTTGTCCAAGAACGGTGTTCTCGGCTCCAAGCCGTGGCTGCTGATCGAACGATCGGATCGAAGCACATCGAACTGATAGATCTCCTCTAGAAGCCGACTGGACTCCGCTTCAAACGTCTCGTCATCGGGCGCTCTGAAAAAGTACAAATAGGAGCCGAAGACCTCGTCCGCCCCGTCCCCGTTAAACACAACCTTGGCATCACTTAGGCGCCGGATCTCCCGACTGACGAGCCAGTTCCCCACCGAGGCGCGAACCGTCGTAATATCGTAGGACTCGATGTCCCGAATGACGGGCTGAATGGCCTCAAAGAACTCGTCGGGCGTCATCACAATCTCCGTATGCCGACTGCCGATCCAGTTGGCCACTTCGCGAGCGAACAAGAGGTCGGGGCTCCCTTCGAACCCGATCGTAAACGTCTCCAACGGGGGTTTGCCGAGCATCTGCAGCTCTTTTTGGACAAGGGCGGCAATCAGAGAACTGTCGACGCCGCCCGACAAGAGAGCCGCCACGGGACGCTCCGTCAGAAGCCGCTTGCGCACGGCTGCCATCAACGAGACGCGGAGTGCGGCCATGGCCTCCTCTTCGTAGGACAAGAGGGGGTTCTTGAGCCACGGTACGGTATGCCACCGCTTGGTCGTCGACCACTGCCCCTCCCTGGTTAGCTGAATATAGGTTCCGGGTTTCACGTGCTGAATGGGCTCCTTGGGCAGCAACGCCGTCAGAGCCTTCATTTCGGAGGCATAGAACGTGACCTCTTCGTTATAGACACAGAAGAGCGGGCGGACTCCGTACGGATCACGGCCGACCGTAACCGTGCCCCGTTCTTCATCAATCAGAATCAGAGCAAAGACGCCGTCGAGAGCCCTGAAAAAGAGGGCGGGGTCGTCCCGATAACGGAGCCAGAGAGATCCCAGGATGGAACAGTCGCTCGACGGATGCAGAGCCTCCGTCGAGCCATGCTGCCCTCTGAGGGCAGGGTCACTCGATCCTGCCTGCTCTAGTCCAAGCCGATCCCTGAGCTCCATCCAGTTGTAGATCTCCCCGTTGCAGACCCAGTGAATATTGCCGTGACGCATGGGCTGCATCCCCGTGGATCCGAGGCCATTGAGCGCGAGCCGTGTGAAGCCGAGGGTACAGGAGCCGACATCGGTGACCTGCGTATGTTCGGGGCCCCGATTCTCAAGTCGGTGCGTGCACTGGTCTCGTTCGGCTTGGGTCGCCTGTCGGCCAATTTTACACCAGATGCCGCACATTACTTAGTATGCGGAATCTGTTCTTAGGTTGGAGTTCTGTTCCTCACAGAACTCCCAGGATACAATAAAGGATGGTCAGCTTTGCTGACCATCCTTTATTTTATACGGAGACCTTGTAGAATGAACGCGTCCGATCTGATTCGCCAAATCCACGGGCAAGCCACGTTGGCCGGTTTCAACCGCCACCTGCTCCAGGAGCGCATGCCGGCGGCCGCCTACGATCTGTCGAACTGCTCGGGGTTCTTCGATACCTCCAGCTGCAGTTTCGAGCCGAATCCACCGACCAATCAGGTCTATTCTACTACAGTGACAGCCAGTACGACCTATCGTCCTTCCCCTCTTACCTATCCGTCGTATGAGTATCGTGCTCTTGTTGCAGAAGGGTTACAGTCCTATGGGTATATTCCCCAGAATGAGAGTAAAATGACTACGCAGCCTGTGGTGATTCAGCCGAATCTTGTGTATACTGTGCCGCTTAATAGTTTATAACATTTTTACGGATAGTTGATAATATTTCTTACATAGAGCGTGTCTATATATACGGGGCCTGATGATAAATTATATGTAATCTGTGGGCCTGAGGTTTCAGTTGCCACAATTCTGACGTAGCCATCTGAACCATTTTCGCCGTCCCCCCCTCCACCTATACCATACGTACTATATTTAGCTGGAGTGGGGGTAGCGAACGGGGGGACTCCGCTCGCTACCCCGTTGTTCCCATTAATTCCCGAAACAGTCGTTGGCGACCCCGTTGTTTCATAAGTACCGCCATTCCCTCCAATCCATTCTGCGGGCACCCAAACTCCTAAAATGCTGCTATAACTAGCTGTTACGATCCCCCTCGTCCCCGCGTAGCCAATAAATGTTGCTAGTGTCCCAACGTCTACCGATGAAGCGCCGCCCACGCCGCCAAGGGCAACTGCCGTTGGCGGAGGACTAGGCATTGCTACATTATTATTTGCGCCGACGCCCCCAATAGTCCAACTAATGACCGTTCCTCCTGGAACACCTGTTTTAGTTCCAGATATATATGCTCCTGAACCACCGGCTGCACTGTTTGTTGGATAATAGGCATTCCAATGAACTCCACCTCCTCCTCCCCCCACAATTGTTACAGTAACTGTATATGTAAATCCTTCTGCAAGTTTATGAGATCCGCTTCCAGGTGTTGAAGATTCATAAACGTAATCTGGGACTCCCAGCGTACCCGGATTAATCGCATTTGCCCAGAGACTACTCCAGGGAGTCACCGAAGATCCTAAACTGACAGGGTAGTTGTAAGGGGCATCGCCCGTAATCGGAACAACACTCGATGGATTAAGTAATCCATTGATGCGAATACCACCCCCCGTGTACCCTGTTTTTAAATCGAGCTGAGGAGATCCAATAACTTGTGTGGTGGATCCATTGGTTCGAAGGACTAATTTACCATTTGAACTATTATTACCAATCAGTAGATCGGTACGATCACGGTTAATATTTTGCGTATAGAGATTTGCCCAAGGAGTATCTGCAGCCCCTAGGCTATACCCGCCTAGTGGGACTGGAGTTCCAAAGGCGGCAGGATAGGGAAATAGACGTACTCCATCCCAGTAGACATAGTTAGGCGCATTACTATTGTTCGTGCTACCGATTACAAATCTCTGATTATTATTGGCCTGAATCAGATTGCCGGCGCCTGCCGCCGATCCGCCAATTGTAAATCCTGTAGTTCCAACGAGTGACAGGGAGCTTCCCTGTGGATTGATATTATTCACAAATAGATTGTTCCACCGATAGAAATTCAGTCCTAAATCTGCTGTATTTGTTATCTGCGGGCCCAGACTGTTTCCGTTCCAGAACAGATACTGGCCTGTAGATATACTGGTTGGTACTCCAAATATCAGCTGATTTGTATTTGCAATGAGCCCTACTCCTCCTATTAAATTTGGATTGATCCGAAGTCCATAGGTGCCTCCAATGCTAACATCCGACCCATCCGAGTTGATCGTATTCGTATAGAAATTGTTCCAGTGATTCGTTGATAGTCCAAGATTGAGCGTATTTGTGGGAGACGGAAAGAAATCTGTTCCATTAAATTCGACATAGTTCCCATTTCCGCCTCTATAGAATCGCGTGCTCGGATATCCAATCAGTTGGGCGGCGGATGCATTGTTCGTTCGAATCGTAAAGTTCGTTGCATCCGATCCAAATCGAACATCGGATGTATCAGGATTGACCCTGTTTACATAGAGTGCTCCAGGATTGGCCGCTGCTATACCAGGACTCTTGATATAGACATTACCAATTGTAGTAATTGCATTACTATTGGTATTGGCAGAACCGTTCACATAGAGTGCCGCGGGATTGACGGCACTGGGACTCGGATCATTGATGTGCACATTGCCTATGAGTGTCATGACATTGGACTGGGTATTGGTAGAACCATTCGCATAGAGTGCCGCCGAATTGACATCGGATGGATTTACATCATTAATGTGCACATTGCCTTTTATAGAAACGGCATTGGATCCGGTAATATTGGCGCAGTTCACGTAGAGGGCGGCGCCGCTGTCCACAGGATCGAGTCCATTGATCTGAACATTCCCCGCCCCAAAATCGCCGGGTGCAATATCGACAACTGTATAGGGGTTGTCATTTTTCCATGATGTCAGTTGTAAGTGATTTGTAAGAGCACCATCATAATTGAAGGCATCGGTAATTGACCATCCCACGTTGGTGGATATATCATACATTTCAATACGAGCAATGGGAGTATCATTCAGATCCACATCGGTATGTCCCGAATTATTGACAAGCGATAGCATTGGCTCATAACACTCTACATAGATTCCGTTGGTGGCAGGGGTTTTACCTATAATATCCAGAATGGGAGAGATAGTGGCTCCCGAAAGGTCGGTATGGGTCGTCGGAACAATGTTGAGTCCCATGGTTCCAGATACATCATTAATAAAGAGATTCCCCGCAGGATAGAGACTATTCAGGTGTTTACCATTCGGTGTAAATGTCACTTGCCCTACCCCTTGCCCTAATGTAGTTGCATAGAGGGTCGGCGTGGGTCGCGTATGTCCCACCGTTGTCTGGGGGCGATTCGACGCGACGGTCACCGCCCCTGTGCCAAACAGACTGTCGCCGTTATACGTATTGTTCCAGGCGGCTCCGTTATAGCTGTAGATTGCATTATGAGCACCGGATCCAACGGCCATCCAGAGGTTGCCGTCCCATGTAATGGATTTGCAGCCGCGGCTCAAGAATAGGTCGGTGCCAAGGGCTTGCGACCAGTTCTGCCCATCATAACTGAAGAGAATCGGGGTATCGCCAGATGAAACGTCGCCTCCGAGAAGCCATATACTTTCATTGCAGGCCACGGTATTCCAGGTGATTCCTGACACGGCATATCCCCCATAGTCGCTCACGGCCGTCCACGTCTGTCCATTCTGACTACTGGCGACCACACTGTGATTATTGAATTTTCCCGCCGCAATCCACTGGAGCCCGTTCCATGCCAAGGCATTGCAACGCGTAAACAGTGCATTTCCTGAGGCGGATCCTGTCCAGGTGAGCCCATCGGAACTAAATGCAAGTCGATTTAGGAAACAGTTGGAGCCTGCAATCCAATAGGTTCCATCCCAGCCAACCGACGTACAGACACCTTGATCTATCAGATTGGACGCCGATGCATCAAAAATGGAATCGCCATTCACCGTGGCAATCCATACGATGCCCCCTGCCCCCAGTGCGCCGTCACTTGTAATAAGTCGGTGATCTCCAGACCCTCCTGCAACCCATATGAATGTTGCATTATCAATTGCATTCGCAACGGCAACACAGCTATCTGTAAGAAGGCTGGAGCCAACTGTATTTGAAGTCCAGGTGACTCCATCCTCCGAATTGCCCATTGTAAAGGTTATTCTATCGGTAATTATGTTGAATGGGTTGTATGTATTTGAGAATCCGCCTACCCATAGGAAGCCGTTCCAGGAGAGGGCGGTACAGGCGCCCCCTGCAAAGATTTTGGCGGCAGAAATCGAGGGTGTCCAGGTAATTCCGTCTTTGCTAAAGGCAATGAGTGTCTCTCCCGAGCCGCCGATCAGATTGAGACTGTTGGAGGAGCTGAACACATTGCTGGCCTGCACCGTGGCGGCATTGGGCAGAATGCGATTCACGGCGACGGCTCCGCCACCCCCTGGCAGCAATGCATTGCCGTCTGCATTCGGCGTCCAATGGATTCCGTCAAAACTGGTGGCAAGACTGTTCGTGCCGCTGCCGGCGGCCGCCCAACTATTGCCGTTCCATGAAACGGCTTTACAACTCTGAAACACATAGGGAGTGCCAGGATACCAGGCAGTTCCATCATAACTATAGGCTAATGTATGTCCCGAGGCATCGTCTTCGCCGCCCGCCACCCACATGGCTCCGCTCCAAGCCACGGCATTACAGCTGTCCCGAAGGGAATACGCAGTTCTCAAGGGTGTTGCAATTACAACCGAATACCAATTGATTGAATCGAGACTGTATGCCATATTGGTGGGGATAATTCCATTCGAGGGATCCGCTGCAATGCCTCCTGCAATCCAGGTACTTCCACTCCATGCAACCGATCGGCACTCTTTTAGAACAGAATTTGCATTCTCAGAGTTTATCCAGGACAGTCCATCGGTACTATGAATAATATTGTCAATGACCTCGCCGCCTGCAACCCACAGGGTGCCGCTCCAAGCGGCCGCCTTACAACTGATGGTCAGTTTCGAATCGGCGCCCAGTAGAGAGGATGGATACCAGTTAATTCCATCATAACTATTCATAACTCGATATCTGCCGCTCGATCCCCCAATCCAGAATCCACCATTTGTAGCGATTACATTGCAGCCATTTTCAAAGAATGTATTGGCAGATACATCCCCAGGAATCCAGCTACTTCCATTGGCCGAATAGCAGAGTTTTGTGTCCGCCGTGGCAGACCCCCCTGCCGCAAAGATAAAGCCGTTATAAGCAACTGCCGTGCAACCGCCGTTCTGCAGCAAATTCACATCGTTTGACCACGGATACCAGTGAATATTGTCGTAGCTGTAGGTGAGAGATGGATTGGGTTCCTGGGTTCTGTCACCGATGCCGCCGACCACGGTGATACGGGGCCCAGGGGGAACCGGATTGAACTGGGTGTCATAGAAATAGCCGAAATTCAGAAAAACGCCATTGGGTGCAAACTGATTGATACGGATCGTAGGATCGTCGGCCTGGGCGGAGGAGAGTGTATAATAGATGCCCGAATAGGCATTGTAAGGGGGCTCTTTGCTCCGAAAAATCAGTTCAGAGTTATTCGAATTGGTGGTGCTGTCAATTGTTAGATCGCCGACGCGAAACACATCCCTGCTTTTGCGACTCATGACGCTCTACAGGGAGTTCATATGATTTGCGGATCGCCCAAACTCAATCCGGAGAGGGGTTCAATACCTGTAATTAATTAGGATCTAACATCAGGAATGCCGGCTGGAGGAGGACTACTACAGCTTGTGGCGCAAGGAAAACAGGATATTTTTTTGACAGGAAATCCACAAATCTCCTATTTCAAAATGGTGTACAGGCGCTATACGAACTTCGCCATGGAATCGCAGCCCATGTACTTCGATGGCACAGCAAACTTCGGCCAGCGCATCTCCTGTTTGATTCCGAGACGGGGCGATCTGCTCGGCAAGGTCTACATCGATGTGCTGTTGCCAGGGTTGACCCTGACCGATGGCACTCCTGTCAGTTATGTGAATTCCATCGGGAATGCACTCATTCAAGAGGTCACCTTTGAGGTGGGGGAGCAGCAGATCGACAAACAGACGGGGGAATGGATGGAGATCTGGGAACAGCTGACTACGCCGCTGTCACAGCGGGATGCCCTGAACACAATGCTTGGCAGACTCGATGGATATCCTGTTCCCGATCTGATCCCGGGTACCAGTTCTGAAGGCTTACGGCTCTATGTTCCGCTCCAGTTCTACTTTTGCCGAAATCCAGGCCTTTATATCCCCCTGTTAGCTCTTCAGTATCATCCCATTCGTATCAACATTACCATTGCACCCTTGAAAAGCCTCTTCTATTCGACCCAGCTGATCACGGTTCCGAACTGCACCTTAACCACGAATCCTGCGTCAATTACGAGCATGATGCTGTGGGGTGACTATATCTACCTGGATGTGGAAGAGCGCAGGCGCTTTGTGAGCAAGAGCCACGAGTACCTCATTGAGCAGATTCAGTACACGCCCCTGATAGGGGTCACGGCGAACCAGACACAGATCACCATTCAGACGGATTTCAACCATCCGATCAAGGAGTTCATCTTTGTGGCGAAGCGCGATTTCATGAACCAGGTCAACGAGCCGTTTAATTACAGCAGTTTGGCTATTAATGAGGCACTCCCTGCCGTTGTGCGGCCGTTTCTGATGCCGGGTCAGGTGCGGACGGATCTCATTGCGACGGCACTGCTGCAGCTCGATGGCTACGATCGGTTCCAGGTGCGTTCGGCTCCCTATTTCCGTCTTGTGCAGCCCTATGATCATCACACGACAACGCCGGTGCAGAACTTTATCTACTGCTATTCGTTGGCCTTGCGACCCGAAGATGCGCAGCCGACCGGGACTCTGAATGCGAGTCGTATTGACTCGGTGAATTGGCAGATCACCATGAATGCGAATCTGAACGGAACCCAGGGTGCCTGCTCAATTCGTATCTATGCGCTCAATTACAATGTGTTCCGCGTAATCAACGGATTCGGGGGTGTCTTATTTACGATCTGAGCGATTCGAAGGGTATTTTATGAGAACTACCGCATAGTTCTCATAAAATAATTGCAAACCGTGTTTAGAACCCTGGAATGGAACCCGTGATCTGTGTCATACTGTATCGCATCCCTGTAAGAGTCACTCCTGTCATCTGTTTGAAATAGAGTAGTCCACTCGCTATAAAGAGTTGAGCAAAGAGGGTTGATAGTCCACTTACAACTGCAGATGCATTGCCACCCTGTGTCCATTTAGATGTAGTTCCATTAAAATAAGCAAGACAGCTTATGCAGCTCTGAACACTGGCATCGTCTGATGCAGACGTTGAAATTGCCACACACCAAAATCCAGTTGCCGGTGGATTTGCTAATTGATAGACAGTTAATCCTAAGGAATTATAGGGAAGTGATCCAGTACCATTAATGAGCGTGGGCCCTATAACTCGCTGCCCAACAATCGAATCTGTAACAGAGATTGTTCCATTTACATTTAGTGTTCCCGTGCCGCTGTTTTCAAACACATCTACGAAGCGAGAGTAATGAAACTGGTTGGTACCGGTCGGGCATTCAATCAGAATGCCGGCGCCCGTGGGACCCACAAGAGGCGCCTGGGATAGAAGCACCCCCGCAGGTCCCGTGGGTCCCGTTCTCCCTGTGAAGCCCGTAGAACCGGTCGCCCCTGTATTCGTGGCACTTCCTGAAACACCCTGGGCACCTGTCCATCCAGTGGCACCCGTGGCACCCGTATTGACGGCGGTTCCTGGAGGCCCCGTATAGCCTGTCACGCCCGAATAGACATAGCCCTTAATGTTTGTAAATGTGTAATTATTATTCGTTAATCCGTCGAAGTTTTCATTTATCAGATAGAATCCGATCGGATACTGGAGTAAATCGACCTTTGAATAGCGATAGGCGCCGTTCTGGTACAACGTAAAGGTAGTGCCGTCGTACCGAATGCTCATTAAATCATTATTGTTGTACTGATAGACGGTAGAAGGAGACTCTCCCTCAATCAAAAAGCTGGCACTTGCATCCCGTATCGTATTGTTCGTGAGCATGAGCATGAGCACCGATGTATCAGAGGCATCTTTCACGCCCACGGTAATCTGTGTATTCCCATATCCGTCTTCGACAAGAATGGAGGGAATCGTGAACTCAAAATAGCAAGGGCTGCTAAAGGTTTCCAAGGAGGCAACACCTGCATAGTTGCCCGAGTTGATTGTGATACTGGTGGGAGAGTTTAGAGTGTAGATTCCACCGTTTGGATAGATCACAGGAACAAAGGAGAAGAAGCTGGCGGCGGCTCCTGTGGGCCCCGTAAAGCCCGTGCCCGTAGAAGAAGATCCCTGAGAGGGGCGCCAGGTTGCATTGCCGCTTGTATCCATGGTCAATACAGTGTTTCCCGTTGGACTCAAGTTCGTATACGGATTCACAGCGCGAATATTGCGCAGAATGATATTGTCTATATCCAGGGTTTTACGGCCTGCCATCTCCTAATGAACTGCATAGAATAAACAGGGGCGGAATACACACTGAGCCACAAAAGGTGCATTTTAAATGCACCTGAGCCACAAAAGGGCATTTTAAATGCACTAGAGTCTAATAGAGTTCTGCAGGGATGGACAACCTGTTTCGAAATGTGTTTTCGGCCTCGTCTCTGAATCGATGGAAGATTCAGAATCTCGATTACAATTGGTACACGGCATTATCCATTCTGTTCGGCTGGTGTGGCTTAGACCAGTTGTATCTGGGAAGCCCTCTCACGGCCATTCTTAAAACAATCGTCAATCTAGTCACCTTCGGATACTGGTGGTTCTATGATGCGCTAATGGCAGTCTTTGCACAGGACAGGATTAAACTCTTCGGAACTGCTGCCCCGGCAATAGGGCCCACGGGGATCGGTGCTTGTCGATTCCGTGACGAAACAGATCCTGTAGGCGATCCGGCGACACTCGACAAACACCTGAACTTCATGTTGTACGGAATTGCGCTCATGTTCGGTGGGTTTCTGGGCATTGATCAGCTTTTAATAGGTGAGTATTTTAACTGTTTTCTTCATATTTGTGCCATGGCATCCCTTCTTGGGATTCCGTTAGCATTTGGAGCCCATGCCATTCGTGGATACAGCTACGTGTTTGATACGAACTCGGATATCAACAAGAATTGGGCGTTCTTTGGTGCTCCGAAACCTGCAAAGGGCAGCGAATGCCCGAACATCCTTATGCTTATCACCATGTGGATCGTGAAAACCTTTCTGGCGGGCGCCAAAATGGTGCCTGGCTTAGGCCTAATTGCAACCCTTCTGGAGACCTTTCTAAGGAACCTTGAAATCGCCTACGGAATTGTAAACGACGTGAAAGAACAGGTGGTAGAAACAGTAGAAAAGGCGGCTTCGGTGGGGCGCCAGGTGTCATCTATGAATCCTCCACCGGCAGCCGAAGTCAAAGCCGCCGCCAAACAGACGGGGGGCATGGCCACGCCTCCTGCCTGGATCCCAATGACCTCCCTCTTGTTGGCCGGCACGATCGGATTCATTGTTGTGTCCAGCTTGATCATTTCGATTCGCAGATCCTTTCAGAAGCAAGATGCAGCCACAACTGCTGTCCAACAGCCAGGTGAAGACGATGATGTCCCCCCTGAGCCAGGAGTTCCTCGAGTCCCTGAATCGACCGAAGACGAGCCAACCGGTTCTGCCCCTGGACGCTAGAACGCAGCCGCCCCTCATTGTAGTCTATTTTACGGCAAGCTGGTGTGGCCCCTGCAACAAGCTCAATCTGCAGCGGATCGTAGGGCTCCGCCGAGACATTCACTGGATGCTGTGCGACGTGGATGAGAACGACTATTCGCTCGGCTACTGTGGGGGTCGCTCCATTCCGGCGTGGCTTGCCATTGTCAATGGAAAGCCACAGCAGTTGCTGCAGATGAGCGACGATGCGGCGATCTGCAAGTGGCTCGCATCTCTTCCTACTTAAAGCTCAGAGGACTTAAAGAGAAGCCACCCACCCCCCACAGACTACTTAAAACCCAGAGGACTTAAAGACCGAGGATCCTCCTCATCCAACAACGCCTCCATAAACGCTTCCAACTCCTGCGCATTCCGAAACCAATTTGCAAGGGGGCTTCGACGCCCGTTTACAAGCTGAATCTCACGGAATGCCTCAGATCCTCGTTCCAACAGGGTATGATAGGATCGGCCATTATAGACATAGGACACAATAAGCAGGTCAGGCTCCGTAGGATGGAAGCGATAGATCGGATCGCTCGGATAATACAAAAGAACTCGTTCGGCCGCCAAACGGCTCATCCTCTGGACAAGCATTTGCTTACCGGTTCGAAGAAAATCGATAGCAGTTTCCCGCCATTCCATAGGCCGTCCATGCAATAGGGCAGGGCTGTAGTAAGGGCAGGGATTCTAATGGCAGAGCCTGTTCTGCAGCCCCTTTCATCAGCTCTCGACGCAAGAACGCAGACATCCATCCGAGGCCGCCCTCGTACTCGGGGTGGAACTGCAGGCCGTAGAACGGCAGATCGAATCCTTCGATCAAGCTCACATACTCCTTTCCGTCCCTGTCCAGGCTTGTGCAGCAGATCCGAAAGAGCCGCTTCAAGGATTCATTCCCTAGGAACCGTTGCAAGGAGATTCCGTGCTGATGACTGAAGACACGACCCTTTTTGGCATAGAGAAGTCGCCGTTGGCTCACGGTCGCTGCCTTTAAAAGGCGGCTTCCTGAGGCCTCCCTGTTCCTTCGTAGATGCCCGTCCGTATGAATCATGGCATCTAAGGAATCCAAAGGCCAGACCGAGCCGAGAACGGCGACCAGCATCTGGAAGCCGTGGCAGACACCCCAGACGGGGAAATAGAGTCCCAAACGATAGTTCATGTGGACAGCCAGGGTGAGTAGATGCCGAGCCAACAGAAAATAGGTGGGCTCGTAGGCGGGGCCTCCGCCCATGTACAGGCCGTGGCAGGATCGCATCAAGGCTGCGGCCAGGTTCAGATCTGTACCGACCACTACAGGCACCACCTCGATGCCTCGGAGCCACTTCACAGTTTCCTCTGTGATGTACGAATAGGTATGTAGGCGATTCGAGGCCGGCATCGTGAGCACAGCGATGCGTACCATCGCAACAGTCCCTACAGGTATAAATCAAATTAAGTCTCCCGTTAATACGGGAGACTTAATTTGATTTGTAACCGCGAATGCCTGCATGCAGGCATTACTCGTTATCACCAATTTTCGTGGTATTGTACGATCCACAATCATCGCATTTGAGCCCGAAGATATGGAAGGGCGCACGACCCTTCTCTAAACAGTCATTGCACTGAATCTGCACCTGTTTGTCTCGGTACTCCTCGGGCATTGGAGCCATCTCGATCTGCTGATCGAGATCCTGAATGAGGAGCTGCTGGAACTCCTCGTTCAGAACGGATTTCTTGCACAGAGGGCAGACATGCTGCCCCCCCTTCAGAAACTCGGTCATACAGTTACTATGAAGAGAATGGCCGCAGCGTAGAAACTGAATCGGATCTCTCGATTGATGCAGGGACTCCAGGCAGACCGTACAGTCGTTCCGTGCCGCATTGGCCAAACAAGCGTGGCTCTCGAAGGCCGCTGCTTTCACGCAGATGCCACACTTGTCGCAGTGGACATGCGCCGCTGCTCCGCCGACGCGGCAGATACCGCACTTGTCGCAGTGGAATTGCCCCTTGTCCTCGTCGTCCAAGAACACACAAATGGAACACCAATAGTTCCCCAGAACTACTCCGCAGCCCTTGCAGACCTGGCCGGCCTCTTGTTTGAGAGAACATAGAACGCATCGCACGGTCTTCACCAAATGCCGATCCATCACGTGGCATCGCTTCACATCCTTTTCGTCTTCGAATCGAACCTTGTCGTGACAGAACCGACAATCAAAGAACTCATTACAACAGGGAGCGAGCAGCATGGCTTTCCGTTTGTAGTGAACACAGGGCATCTTAGAATGGAATGCGATAAGAGTTTAGATTACCGCCAGTTTGTAAGTGTCGCAATCTTGAGATCATGCCGCCGATTCAAATCGGATACCACCAGATACTCGGAGCCGATATAGAGTACAAAAAGGCCGCCGACGAGACTGTAGGTGGCCACAGTACTGAGTTTATAACGGAGTGAGAGTGTGATCACAATAGCCATCAGAAAGGAGAATATCAGTTTTGACATTAAATAGAATTCGGCGGTGTGCAACAGATTCATGGCTCTATTTAAAAATAGGTTTTTCTTGCCAATACGCGATGTTCATGGCTCGGAGATCGTCACGGTATCCCTCATACTTAAATTGAATAGCCCCCCCAAAAAAGTCCCCGTTTAGCACATGGAATCGATGGCCTTTGATCGTATAGATTCCGCTTGTAAACCGTACGTGCAGCGGGAGTTGGAGCACTTCCTTAATCGAGATGTCCAGGCAAGGAGGCCCCGTCAATCCCTCCAAATTCCTGTAGCCGGCCACAAAGCGCCGGTTCAGAATATTATAGACGCTGTTCTCGAGTGCCTTTTTCACAAAGGGGTGGCGCTGTGCATAGATCATGCCCCACTGGTGGAGATCCCCGCGATCCCCGATGCCTGACACGAGTTCATCCTCTTCGTCAAGAAAGGTGTCGAGGGGCTTCAGGCAGACGGTATCGATATCAAAATAGCAGCCGCCCTCCTGATAGACAATCACATACCGAAAAAGATCGGCTTTGCCGGCACCGGTATTCATAGCCTCGTAGGCCTTTCGCAACTCCTCTTTCGTAAAGGCCAGTCCAGAACAGTCATAGGCCTCTAGAACCGCCACAATGTCGTCATCGTCATAGAAAAAGTAGTCATAGTCGGGATTCAGTGTGATATAGGAATTGGCAGCGGCGAACATGGCAGGAGGCATCCTATTCGTTTTGAAGGTCTGATGGATCTTGTAGGGAATGCGGCGTTCCTTGGTGGATCGCAGCAGGCGCTTCTCAAGAACATGGCTCATTCTATACGTAGTTTACAGACCGTGTTTAGATCAGTTCGCGAACAGCAATCGGCCGCGGCCACCGACGACTTCGTAGACATTCCAGCCCTCCATGAAGACGCGTAACTCGGTTTTCCGTTGCTGAGAGATGGTTTGCACAGGAGTGTTGTTTAACTGGACATAGAGGGTCGGCCTGTCCGCCGTCGTGAAATTGATAGAACCGTTTGGAACGCGGCTGAACGGCCGTTGCTGATTGTAGATGTCTCCGAGATTCCACCGCATTTCACTTATAGGATAGCCACTATCAATCTCATCCTTGGCATAGGCCATGAGATCCTGCCAGACAAGGGCGGACTGTTTGAATTCCCGATCTCGGCCGGCAATAATCAACTTGAGTGCATTGTAGAACTGGCCGTCCACGGATCCAGGATTCACAAAATTCGTATACTCATTTCGATCCAATGCATTGGCCGTTCGGAAGAACAGCACCAATCGTTCCACAGGGTGGCAGGCATCTAAGCGCCTACTGGAGGCCGCCACAGAACTGACATCGAGGGATGTGTAGTCGGCTTCGCCAAAGGTAAACACGTTCTCAAAGGGTCGGCGGAACGGAATGGACTGTTTGGTGTTCTGGAGAGCCAATCGAACATCGGGGTCGATATAGGCCTGTAAGGTCTCCAACAGAATGGTGGGTTGGCCGACGGATTCACGGGCAACAGGGGCAAATCTGTACAAGGATCCGCCCGGCAAATAATACTGAAAGGGGGTGGCGAAGGGATTGGGTTTGTACGCTCCTGAGTCCGAGACAATGAGGTCTTCCAGTTTTCGTAACTTGATGCGGAAGCGATAGGATTGGAGCTGCACACAGCACAGGGGGAATCCGCCGTCTTCGGGTGTTTGGAGGCCGGGCAGAGGCAGGGATACGCGTAAACGACCAGGGGTGGCTCGAAAGGCGATGTTCCGTCCTGGCACGATCCCTTGATCGACTCCGCCGAGTTGCTGATTGCCCAGATAGGTGGTGTTCCAGGAACCCTCGGTGGCTTGCAATGCAAAGAGTTCATCCCCCGACCACTGTTGCACCAAGGCGGAGTCCTGGTAGAACTCGATGCGCTCAAAGAGGAACAGGCCGATATAGGGGGTATAGCCGTAGCTGAAGCCCGAGACATCCGTGATCCAGTACTGGGAGTTGGCCTGAATGGGGGGCAGAGTTGTGCCGCCGCTTACGAAAGGGAGAGGCGGGAGCCAGGAGGGCAGATCGATCAGTAGATTGCATTCGGTCAGCACGTCCCCGTATTTGTTGATTTCGATCTCGAAACTGTTGCCGAACTGCGGGGCATTCAGGGGGGTTTCTGTCCTCCGTTCCTGCAACAGGGGGGTCGAGGCCTTGTAGAAGGGGTTAAAGGCACTGTCGCTCCTGGGAGCCTTCGGCTCCCAGGAGCCATGCTGTTCGGAATGGCTCTCGGATCGAGAGCCATCCTGAACAGAGTCGCTATTCGAGGCATCCTTCATAAAATAGGTGTCTTTACGGCCTCTAGCCATCAGTTCGAACAGAGTTCCTTGCAGCGATGACTGTGGAATGGCGGACTGGTAGTTCATTCCCTATTGGTACCGTAAAAATCTAATTAAGCCCCCCTCCACAGAAGGGGGGCTTAATTAGATTCTTAACGGTATAATAAATAGTATGATGCGATCAGCTCTAGGAATTATTCTATGCAGTATAGTATTATTTATTATATTAGTAGCATATCCATATAAAATAAAGGAGTATTTTGAGAATAACAGTAAATTGCCTATATCAGCTGGTGTATTAACTTATTTTGCACCAGAAACACTAAAACATACATTAGAAACATATAAAACATCTGAATTTTTTGAATGCGTTGATGATTTTTTTGTAGTAATACAGCAATCTGATAGACAGTCTCTTGAAAAAGACATATGTGAAGAATTTAATGTTCGATATATTCTGATGCCCGACAATGGCAGAATGGCCTCGGGATTTAAAGCAATCTATGAGAATGCGCGTAATGATGTTCTATTATTTTTAGAAAATGACTTTATAATTAATGGAACGAACGAAGATATTCGTGATTTTTTATTAAATTCACTCTATTTTTTAAATGAAAAGGAGTGTGATGTAGTACGAGGTCGTAGTCGGAAGCAGTCAGGAGACCCAAATTATGCATATATCAATTGGAAAGATGAACCTCCTGCAACATTTGTGAACAGTACACATCTAGCGGAGGCTATTTATTGGGATCCTCATCCTGATACAACATATCCTTCTAAAATATCACGAATAAATCCTATAAAAGGGAATGATGAATGGTATACTACTTCTTCAAAATCATGTAATTACACAAATAATCCATATTTGTGTAAGCGGCAATTTTTTGCATCGGAGATACTGCCGCACTTAGTGGATGGTGAAAATATTGAAGATCGTTTAACACCCATATGGGCACAGCAGAATTATAGATGTGTATTTGGCCCCGGCCTATTTACACATGATCGATCATATGATGGGCATCACTAGCATTATTATATACTTCCGAAGTAGGGATGCGCAATGTGTTTTTATACTGGGTAGGTGCAGAATTTAAATTGATAAAAATATTACGTGATATACTATATCTGAATTCAAATAATCAGCGGAATTATGTTGTAAATATAGTAAATGACAAAACGATTGTACTCTATATTCCGAATCTTCCAAACGATTTTTTCAAATTAAATCCGACTCGTCAAGCGGCCTATGCGCGTGTAAATATAATGTGCAATTATGGCGGCATATGGCTTGATTCAGACACGATCGTGATGGATGATTTAAATCGACTATTCGAGATTCTTGAACAGAAGGATGGATTTTTAATCCGTGAAAACAATGAGTCTCTGTACAGTGGTGTATTTGGAAGCCGTGCGAATACGCCCCTTCTGCTTGAATGGTTTGACAGGGTTCATAGTCAATTCCTGAGCAACTCTGAATTTGATGGGACTGAATTGGAGAGAATACAAGAGGAGTTTCCCCAGTATTATGACAAGTATACTATTTATAATGGATTAGATACGATGTATCCAGTGCCTCGACGAGAATGCTTGGAAGAATATGTGCAAAAACCCTATACGAATTATAAGAAGTATATTCGGAAGTTTCAGCCTCTTATCATCCTTTCGAGTTCTGTGCGTCGAGCCCTTGAGTCCCAATCGGAGTTTGAGATACTCTATGGCAAACGACCTATCAACTATTTCCTAAATAGATCCATGGGTATAGAGGGATTTAGCTCTGCTCCTTTTTCTACAAACAACCTATCTCTCTTTTTATACAGTCTATTCCTTATTGCATTATTATGTACTGTATTTACATATGTCTATAGAAAGAAAATAGTATTGCCTACTATTTTTATATCGCTGCCTCTGTCCAAATTGTCTCGATAAGCGGCGCAAATATCTTGCATCACCGTGGCAAACAGAAAACTGGGAACTAGTGCAATCACATCATACCTTAAACCACCCACACGGCGTGCAGTAATAGCACTTGCAGCTGTTGTTCTGCCGAATCTCCCCGATAAAGTCCTCACGAAGTCGGTGGAAGTCGTTGTTTAGCAGCAGAATCTTGTTTATAATGGGAGCGATCTCCTTCTGCTTGGCCTGCGTGTCAGAACCGAGGCGCTGCAAGCCAAGCAGATCGTTCTGATGATTCTTGAGCTCCTCCAACAAGATGGATTGCTGCACACCTATCCGTTTCACTTCGGCGAAGAGGTTCGTATTGTAGAGCTTCGGATAGGCGTAGCGAATCTTCTCGGGCAGCACGAACTGGTTGGTCTCCTTGATCATTGATACGAATAGGGGATCAATAAAATTTGATCCCCTACTTCTTCTATTCCGACCTTATAGAATGGACAAGAAGACACGTATGGCTCCTATGTCCTGTCCTGCCGATTCCCCCTCCTCAAATGTCGCGGCGCACACCAAAATGGTGACTGACAAATCTGCCAGCCGCCTCTCAGGCAAGGCCGCTTCCGATGCACTCAAGAAGGGGAACAATGCCGGCATGCTCTTCAAGAAGGAGGTCAAGGCCGCCAAAGATGTCAGGGAGCACGTACAGGCTCTTGTACGCCTCCGCATTGCGGAGAAGGGGCCGAACGGCGATTGTCTTCGCCAGTGATGATCGGCTTAAATTTGACTCTATTTTCTTAGTAAACCTATCAACCAAATGGCCTGTACATGTTACTGCTTTGATCCCGTAACATTTGCAAATTACCCCACCTGTTCATGTGGTCACAGGGACCACAATGGAACCTGTGCATCCAGCACGAATACTCCTCGGGACACAGTAGTCATACCAGAATCTCTACCCGTTGCAACAGTCACAGAATCAGCGGCCGACCAGGGCCGGCGTTTAGAAGACATCATCCATGCCGCCGCCCTCAAGATCCCTGGCCTCACCAGAGCACTTAAAGAACTCGAGATCCGTACAGCCTTCGGGGACTCTTCTCTGAACGGCGTGGATCACATGATCTCCGTCGGCTCCACGCACATCCTGCTCCAGGACAAGTGGAAGGAGACCACGACGCAGCAAGAGGTCAGCCAGTTCATCACCTGCGCGGAGCGGATCCAAGCACGGCTCCCCGGTATGGACAGCAAAGCTGTCCATAACAAGGTCTACCTGATCTGGGTGTCGAAGAAGGAGCCGACGGCCAACTCGGCCAAGATGCTCCGAGAACGCAATGTCTCCCTCGTCTGTTGCGGCGTGTCCCTCGAAGCGCTCGCCCGTTGCGCCATCCTCCAGATCTGCGAATGCATCCCTATCAGTCCTATAACACCCCTTCTGAGCATTGAGAGCAGTGAGAAACCTGTGCCGATGGGGCCGTCGAGGCATGAGGTTCCAACAGCACCCTCTCTAGCAACTCTCATCCCAGTTCTCAGCTTTGACGACACGGCTGAAGGTAAGCACGAGATCGATGTTCTGAAGCAATTTATCACAAGTATAAAGCACGGCGTTCTTCAGCGCGCTGAGAACGCCATGCATCAGGATGGTATTCCCGACGTCTTTACGCTCTGGCAGAGTTCTATGCCCCGTTCTTTGGAGAGCTGGTGGAATGGAACTCTGACCAAGGTGGACTTTAACGCGTATTTGAAGACGGTAAAGAATATCTGCTGGCCGAGCCCTAGAAAACAGCAACCCTTTCGGCACCTGTGTTATTACGTAAAGGTACGAAAGCTCAGCATGGACTTCCTATCCGTTGCTCAAGAATACGAAACCCGACGGAAAGGGTTGCTGGCCAAGAAATCCATCTGGGCCAAGGCTCTGCCTGTCTTTAAGGCGGAGGCCGAACCCATCACAGATGCAGAATTCAGGGGTGCGGTAAAGTATACGTCTGATTACAAACAGATACAGCCCAAGGGATATACTACAGATCATTTGGAACGAGCCTTCTATACGCATCAATGTACCGCTTAGTACCGCTTAGTATATAATTAAGCCCCTGGCCAGGGGCTTAATTATATTCTTAACTGTACACCTTACTAAAAAAGCCCCAGCGTTTTCGGGCTTCCACTCGTACTGGACCAGGGCCTCAACATCACACTCATCTTCGGTGCAGTAGCACCTGCAATTGCAAAACTGATCGCATCGTGTTTTGCTGCCTCTATACGCATCACAATTGTTGTGAACATGTCGACCTTTGCCTTATCGAGAGTGTCCGTATCATTTAATTCGACGTTGTCTACGAAGGCCTTGACAGATGCAACGGGCACATTGTGTTTTTTGCAGTACCGTTCTTTCAAAGCCAACACAGTTTCCCCATTCTGTGCCTGGAAGTACTCCAGAATGCCGTCAGTGTTGAGGCGGACAATGAAGGACATGTATATTGTATGAATGGATAAAATTTGACTTATTTTACAGTCTATGCTACATCAACCATGACAACAGAACGCCGCAGCTTTGATAAATCCCTGCTCGACACTTGCATAGCCGCCGAGAAAGCCAAATTGATCGGAGACTATCCTGCATTGACACGCAATTCAGACATCACCTTTCAGTGTTCTTGTGGTGTTCAGCCATCCCCTAAAAACTTCAGACAGCTTGTGAAGACCGGTGCAAAATGCAATACCTGCACTCTGATTCGGAAATCAGAACGACGAGCCACCACCTGTATGGAAAGGTACAAGGTACCTCATCCATCGATGGCAGCCAGTGTCAAGGAAACACAAGGGAATACCTTTCGAACGAATCTACTGAAAACGGTCGATTCGTTCGCAATCACCCACCCAGACCTGTTGAAAGAATGGGATTATACCAAAAATACAAAAGCCCCTACTGAATTTACAGCCGGTTCTAATAAAGCGGTTTGGTGGAAGTGTGCAAATGTGCATGCATGTGGCTGCGCCCATGAATGGGAGGCTATTCTCTATAGTCGTACGGGTCTTGCAAGCGGCTGCCCTTATTGTAGCAATACTCGCATCTGTATTCATAATTCGATTCTTACTACACATCCAGAAGTTGCGAGCCAATGGCATCCAATAAAAAATGGTGATTTGACCCCGGATCAAGTGAGCCGATATTCAGATAGAGAGGTGTGGTGGCTCTGTCCCGCAACCTGTATCGAAGGCTGTCCGCATGAATTTAAATCATCAGTAGGAAATCGAACAAACGGTAATGGCTGCCCCTATTGCTGCAAGATTGTGAAAAAGCACTGCATTCACACATCCATTGTTACAACACATCCGCTGCTGATGAAGGAGTGGCATCTGATGAAGAATACACTGAGGCCAGAGACAGTCGGCTATGGCTCCCACCTATCCGTGTGGTGGAAATGTGCAGCAGATCATGAATGGGAAGCAGTGATCTACGCACGAGCAATGGGAAATGGATGTCCTCACTGTAAACATAAAACAGAGAAAAAACTGTTTGCATGGCTACAAGCACGTTATTCCACAAAGGCACAAGTAAAATATAAATGGTGCGTGAATGCAGATACGAAACGAGGTCTTCCATTCGATTTCGAAGTGCAGGATCGAATCCTCCTTGAGCTTCACGGGCGTCAGCACTTTCAACAGATCAGTAATTGGCGTTCTCCAGAGGCTCAGAAAGAACGAGACGACTACAAAGTGAAGTGTGCACTAGAAAATGGCAAGCATGTGATATGTATGGATCAAGAGGATGTATGGAACGACGTCAATGACTGGGAATCAAAACTTTCACAAACCATTGTTGAACTGTTAGCGTGTACCGTGGCGACGAATAGGGATTTGATTACGCGGTATTCGAACGACTAAATTACAGAGATTCGTTTGAACTTGGCTTCTACATCTGCCCGATTCTTAGCATAGCAATCAATATACCATTTTTTCTTAGCCCAGTCGAATTTAACACCCATTGCTTTTGCCTCTTCTTTTCGTGCATAAGCGACTTCTAAATATTTATTGAATGCTCCAGGGCAATTATTACACAGGCCATTTTGTATATTTAATAGCCACTGCGGCTCCATAGCACCACAGTTATCCTTGCAAGGCCATAATTTACAATCATGAGGACAACTATTTTTGCGTATTAATCGTCCAAACTCATTTTGTTCTAGACAATAACCATGGCCAGTGCACCCCGAAATATCAGGTTGCACAACAACATTTGTTGCTGCTGCAGGCATGTACATCGTCCTCAACAACTTCTCACAGGAATCTTTCAATAAACAGGGCGTACATACCTGTATATCCTTCTTCTGAAATTTACCGCTTGTACCATCGCTAACCGGCTCGTAGTCATCTGCTTTGCATAAAACACAGCAAGATCCCTTCTCATAGCCAGGGATACGCTTTACCCAAGACTCCATATAGCAAAAAGACCCATAGCAGTATCGCTGCAGCCCTTGGCGAAGACAGGGAATCATGTAGATCCATTCAGGCTCAGAACGCAGTTCATTAAATTCAGGATCTTCATAATATTCAATTAATGCCTTAGCATCAATCTCATACCAGGGTTCTGGCCGACAGGTCGTTGTAGTTGCATGGGTGTTCTTAATCTCAATAATATATCGTACTTCACCACCATTTAGAACGGCAACATCCGCAATCCATTTACCCTCTTTATCGCGATGTTCTAGCACAACTTCATCCCCACCCCTATAAGTGATACTTGGAAAATCCTGGAATGCATAGGGTTCTTCTACCTTACAATGATGACAAGTCCATGTAAATTGAATGTTCTTTCGTTCTTTCAAGAGTTTGGCCATTAATAACTTCGCGTCCTTGTGAATCTGGGCTTCACTCGGTTTATCATAATACGAACAGGTGTTGGTAGGGGAATAGTGGGCAAAATGGGCACGGCGGATTTTGCCCTTTCTCAGGATCGCTTTTTGATTGCAGTCGATACACCTGTACTGTTTATCCTTGCTGGCGTCTATTGGTGATATATAGGTGTTGGATTCAAGTTCGAGTGCACCCAATGAGAGTGAATCGGCCATCTATATCGTAGATGTGTATTAACTTTAGGCAATGCGATATTATTTTATCCCTAAAAGGGATAAAATAATAAAAACAAATGTGTGATTCTAAACAATCCGCCATCGTTCGAATAGAATCGCGGCTAACACTTGAACATCTCGTTCTGCGTTGTGCGCATTTACAGGAGCCGGCCGACGAAAGGTATCTTGATAGAGTTCATCAAGACGAGGAAACCGATACACGCCAGGAGTCCGTGGTTCAGGAAATACAAGTTTCATCTCGTCCTTTGCCTCTTCTGCACTACAGAAATCTGCCTCTATTGGCCAAAATACTCTCGGATCGATTCCTAGTCGCCACTTATATGCGTGAAATAATACATTCTTGTCAAAATGCAAGTTATGGGCAGCAATCACATATGCATTTGCTACATCATTCTTGAATAGCGTTAGAACATCCAGAAGCTTTTCACCGTCACGTAAAGCAGTTGCATGATCAATGCCGTGAATATTTGCCGACGAAGCTCCAATGCGCCATCCCTCGGGTCGAATAATGTGATATTCGGCACGTTGAAGTTCTTTGTCTTCATAAATATGCCAGCAGATACTAACAAGATCAGGCCAGTTACGATTGCTCTCAAGTGCTCCTATCTTTTTCTCTCGCGGAAGCCCTGTCGTTTCTGTATCAAGTACAATTATTTTGACCATGTAACTGCAACAGCGTTATAGATAAACCATACTTAGGGTTTAGGTGCTGCAATATCTGCTCGAATCATCCCTATAAGTACATCTTTGTTCTTAGCAGAAATTCCTTTGATATTTCGTGCTTTACAGATAAATTCAAGATTAGCCTTTGTAAAGATTTCCAAGTTCACATCCACAAGTTCGGCATTTGTAATAGGAATATCATCCTCTACTACGAGTTCTTTTTTTTTACACTGTGTTAAAAACTCAGCATCTGTTAGACTACTCCGTACCTTGTATTTGTTATACAATAGAATTTGTGCTACTTCTGGAATATGATAACTCGAAGTATCGAGCTCCCATAGTTCCCCTGTTCGCATATTTAAGAGTTTAAACTTGCGGCGGCCACGGGTTTCTTGATATGTCTCCTGCCACATCCATGCATAGAGAATTAGTTGTAGACAGTGTTCCAGTTGAAGTTCTTTGACGCACTTGAGTTCCCAAACTGTATCCTCTGTAACTGCATCCAGCCGCCCTGCAATTGTAACCTTTCCAAAGTCCTTCACATAATAATTGTCCACCTCAATATCCACTTCATACTGAGTTAACTTGGGCAAATATTGATCCAAAATTGCATGACACTCTTCCACCATCGAATTCGTTAACCATCCATAGGAGGATAACTGAGCAAGCTTCGAATTATATCCAGTTGTGATGGCTTGCCAAATAGCGGCTAAATGCAGAAAATCAGCAGTCTGGAATTCTTCAGGATGGAATTCGGCTGGGAGTGATTTCACCTGGCTGCAAATAAAAGGAGATATATTTTTCAACTTCTGTGCTAGTTTATAAATTGTACAGGTTCCTGTTTCATTTGCTTCCCATATCATGGGAATGACCGTTCCATTCAGATCTGATACACTTTCAGAGGTTCCATAACAATTCTCAGCAGTCCCTGGAATCTCTGTATTCGTTTGAACAGGAGATTGCAGAGTAAAGATAGCCTCTCGAATATGGTGAAGGGTTACGAGCGCATCTTCCGAGATATATTTAAGGAGATCCGTGGGAGTCGTGCGAGCTTCCTTAGACGTTGCAGAAGTGCCTATTTTAAGCACAGGAGCCTTATAGGGGATTCCGTCGAATTTTATATAAGGGCAGGATCGAAACTCTTCATGCGTTTTTCGAAGAAAGGGGAGGGGAATGGACTGCGAACTCTCCAGAACGATAAGGCGTTCTTTCGCTCTTGTTACAGCTACATAGAGTTCATTCGGACACTGGGTTCGTTGTTTGCTACGACCATAGTAGGTAAACCAGTCATTGTCAAATCCGAATAATACCACCACAGGGCGTTCTCGCCCCTTTGATTGATGGATAGTGCTGAAAACAACTTTCCCCTGAATCACATCATCATTGATTTCACCTTCATCGGATGTAGGCACATAGCAGGGAATACCATCTGCAACTAAGCGATTTTCGAGTTTGCCGACGGGCGTACAGTTCCCCGATTTGTTCTTAATAGAGGGTGCAAGAATAAAGATATCGTCTGGCTTGTATGCTTTGGAACGCAGCAGCTGTTTTAGTTCCATATAGACTGGCTGTACATTAAATGGCTCCCCGCGAATATAATGCACAGGAGCCCCCTCTTTAGCGGCTACCATCCATTCAGATCCAATCATAATGTGATTCACAAAGGCTGCAATCTGATTTGTGATTCTATAACTGATACGAAGAGGGAATTCAAGCATAGGCTTCGAATCCCATAACTTGCCTCCAAGTGTTAGAAAGCGGCTATCGGCCTCCTTAAATTCATAAATAGCTTGGCGTGGATCACCGAGTAATATGATCTGCACGGGTTTTTTGTACTGGGCAAGGAACTGGCTGATAAAATAAAAGAGAATGGGGGTCATATCCTGCACCTCATCAAGCACAAGAATATCAAAGGGGGCAATGGCCTGTCTTGGCGATCGATTGGCCTTAATAATGACTTGGAGTACATCATCTGTATAGGCCTTCTTATCATAGTATTTTACTGCAAGACTATGGTAGGTGTGAATTTCAACGTTATCAATGCCCTCTTTCACAACGCGCTCTCGAACCTCGAGTTTGAGAAGCTTATTGTATGTGATTTGAAGGATCTTTTTGGGAGCGACTTTCTTGGCCAATGAGAGAACGGTCGTTGTTTTACCAGAACCGGCCACTGCAGAGACGAGTACATTCTGACCACTGCATATTGCATCTATAATGGCTTGTTGTTCAGAGCTTGGAGTAATCATAGGATGGATGACTTCGAGCGCTGTATATAAGAAAATGTAGTAGGCGTTTAAGCTGGGTCTTTAGTAACTAGATATTAAAATTTGAAGTCATTAAAATATACAAATTAGATATTATATTCATCTGCTTGGTATAAAGTAGATGTCCACAAGAGCAACTAGAATTCCTTACACGAAAGATAGACTTGATAATGCTATTTCAAGGGACAGGGCGAGATTGGTTGGCTGGGTGCTTCCAGATACAACCAATGCGGTCACAACTGAACCAGAGCAAATCAATCGGGATTTGATGATTCACTTTGTGTGCAATTGTGGTGTTCCAGGGTACCGGCGCTTTCGTGCACTAGTTGATAGCGGCGCATTTTGCGAGGCTCATGCAAAAGCTAAGCAACAAGAAAAATTCGAAGCAACTTCTCTTGACATATATGGCTTTCGTAATCCTATTATGAATTCTACAGTCCGCGCGAAAGCCAACACAACAATCCAGGAACGTTATGAGGTTGCGAATATCTCCCAATCACCTGCAATCAAAGAAAAGAAGAAGATAACAACAACCCAAACTCTTGGTGTTCCTTTTACATTTCAAAGTCCAGTTGCTAGAGAGAAATCAAAAGCAACTAATAGGGCAAAATTGGGAGTTGATTTCCCAACCCAAAGTCCAATAGTCAAGGCTAAAGTAGTTCAATCGAATCTTGAACGAACTGGTTATGAGTATCCTTCTCAGAATCCCGCGTCAAGAGCCAAAGCAATTGCAACCTGGATTGCAAATCTAGGTACAGATAATCCTCTCAAGTGCCCAGATGTTCAAGAAAAAATCCGAGTTCGGATGATTGAATTGTATGGTCATGATAACCCTTCAAAGTGTCCTGCTATTAGGCAAAAGGTTATTGCTACTTCATATGGGAGTAAAGTGTTTGCTATGCCGAGTGGAAAAGAACGTGTAGTTCAGGGTTATGAGCCACACGCTCTAAAAATCCTCCTTAATGAAGGTATTGAAGAGGATGATATTCTTACTGGGACAGATATCCCAACAGTTGAATATGAGCATGATGGAAAAACTCATACGTATTACCCTGATATTCTTATCAGATCTCAAAATAGAATAATAGAAGTAAAGTCTGTATTTACGTTACTAGTGGATTTAGAAGTAAATATCACAAAGCAACACGCATCAATTCGTTCTGGATTTGACTTTGACTTTATGGTGTTTGCTGGCCCCAAAGCAAAATCAAATAATACGCCGGCATTAATTTCAGCTGAAGAGTTGATAGAGCTGCTGAAAACGCCCGAAAGTATTATTAGCATCATTGATAGTTGCGAAGCAGACGAAACAAACAGTGAAAACACTGTTGTTTATCCCGATTGCTAGTATCTATTTTAGTCCGATATGTCTATTTTAAAATGTATGTATGTCTAAAATTTGACTCACCCATACTCTCTCCCATCACCAACAATGCCCACCGATTACTTCCGTGGCTTCCGCAAGGCCTATGCTTCTATCATCAAAGCCTTTGCAGCCAATAATATTGTGGCCCTCTTTGTCACAGGCGTTCCCATCTATTACATTCTGAGCCTCGGGATCTATCAGACTGCACGATCCGTCATCTCCTATTACACCAGCGCCGTCTGGGTCTTCCTCTCCATTCTCATAGTGGCCTGGGCCATTGCTGCAATTGCCGTCTGGAAAACAATGCCCAACCTTTTAACCGTCGGCATCTTTGTTTATAAGGCGTTTGGCTACTGGTGCCTCGTGAGTTCTTTCCTCGTGGCCATCTATCTGTCGCCCTATGTCCCCAGTCTAGTGCTGAGCTATGCCCTATGGGCACTCCTGCCCTCCATTGCGTTCCTTCTGATCTGTGGTGATATCCTCCGATCTGTTCGAACACGTCTGTACGAAGTGCTGGAGAAGCCAGCAACTGCAACAGCAACAGCAACAGCACCCACTGTGGTACTGGACGCACCTTAAAGCCCCACCTCCTATCCCTCTATACCATGCCGAACGAATGCGACAACTGGATCCGAATCACGGGACCCGCCCACCTGTTGCAGCAGTTTGAAACAAGGCCGTTCGATCTTGACACCTATGTTCCAAAGCCTGAGCAGTACAAGGGCCCTCAGCCCAAAGAAACCTATTTTGCTGCATCGGACTGGGTGCAAGAGAACTGGGGAACACGCTGGATTGCGGATGTAAACACCCACGAAGAGGTTCAATTGCAGCCTGTGAACGGCGGCTTAGAAGCCACCTTTATCTCCGCCTGGGCGCCTCCCATTCCTTTTTACAATACGTTGGCCGCACAGTATCCCGATCTCCAATTCGAGTATGAGTACGCCGAATGGGGCATGGGGTTCTGCGGTCACGGAATCGGGCGGTTCGAGGGGCTCCCCTCTCATTACGACTATGGAACCAAGGAGGAGATGGAGTCCCTGAATACATTTAGGAACTGGCATGTCTGCATCTGGAATCCGCATTTCATAGAACCCGAACCAGCTGCAACCGCCTAAGGCAGATGCCCATTGAAACCCTAATGGACACCCCTCTTCACACCTTCCATGATGGCTCCACACTCCGCACGATATCTGCCAAAGAACTGATCAACCTCCCTGTTTGGAAAGGGAATCGAATTCTGGACATATCCCATGCAAATGCGATTCAGCAGGCTATAAAAGGCGCTGTCCAACAACTCGACTCAGGGTACCGAATCGTCCAATACAACGAAGAGGATGCAGGGGGCAATCCGATTCGCCAGTCCTATTTGATCGACGGCCAGCACCGCGCCCATGTTCTCAGAACCCATTTCCAAGAATCCCTCTGTGAATCTGATTTCACCGTTCTGATGACCGTGAAGCAAGTAGAGGACGAAGAGGAGGCCATTGCCTTTTTCAATGCTGTTAACAACTGCAAGCCGCAGATCTGGCGCTTAGAGCCGAACCTCATTCTGAACAAGTACATTGGCGCCCTGACGAAACAGTTCAATACGAACAAGAAGATGCTGCTCCTCCGCCCAGGATCTGCCCGCCGACCCTATTTGTCAACGGATAGACTCCGCGAGAGTTTACGCATTGTTCTAAATTTGTTGAAACAGGAAGACGAAGAGGTCGTGAAGTTTGTGGATCGTGTGAATGAATGGAACAAGCGCGCCATCCGTGAAGCGGAAGTGCACCTGACGATTGCTAAAAAGGCAGATGTCTCCATGCTTGAGAAGTGCATCTGTATCAACTTCATGTTGTCATTTGATTCCGAGCTGAAGTGGATTGTGGAGTGCTTGGTGGCACCCTAGATTGCCGTTGAAAGTCCTGTAAAATGCAACAAGATCTAAGTTCGAAGTACCGCCTAGTATAAATGTAAGCCCCCACCCAATATGGCCGGGGGCTTACATTTATACTAGCACTAGTGTTAAAACTCGAATTACACCCCTCCGTAGGAGGGGCGTAATTAGATTTTTAACGGTAGTTTAGGTTCGACGCTTGTTTTTCTTGGTGCGATTCGCCTTCTTAGTAGAGCGTCTGCGCCCTCCCTTATGCGCTGAAGCTTTAATAAGCTCCGTTTGTAAAAAACTTATATGAGTTTTTAATGAAGTTGTGAATTCATTTATTATAGTGATGAGTTTTGCTAGTGGCTCTCTGTCTTTATCTGGAGACTTATTAAATATATATAAAGCATGTTCATTTTCATCAATAACTGCCTTTGTAGTTCTTATTTGCTCTCTTAAACTGTGCTCTAAGTCTAAAGCCATTCTACTTAAATTTGAGAATTTAAATGGTTGTAGAACCATCAACAAAATGAAACTCGTTATTGTTGAAAGTCCTGCAAAATGCAATAAGATTCAGGGATTCCTGGGATCCGAGTTTGAAGTCGTGGCCTCGATGGGACATATCAGAGCTCTCGAAGAGTCCCTAGATGCAGTCGGTTTGACCACCGATTTTGAACCGCGCTTTGAATTTATCAAGGAAAAGTCCAAGGTGCAGAAGGATCTAAAGGAGGCCGCAAAAGGAAAGACCGTAGTGTATCTAGCTGCCGATGATGATCGAGAGGGCGAAGCCATTGCCTATTCGGTAGCCCTTTTGCTCAAGTTGCCCTTGGCTACTACACCACGTATTGTCTTTCACGAAATCACCAAGGATGCTATCCTCAAAGCGGTCGAGAAACCAAGAACGCTCAATATGGATCGCATCTGGGCGCAGCAAGCGCGCTCTATGCTCGACCTGATGATCGGGTTCACTTTGAGCCCGATCCTATGGAACCAGGTGGCCAGAGGGTTAAGCGCAGGCCGGTGCCAAACCCCTGCACTCAAGTTGCTTATTGAAAAAGAGCAACAGATTCAGTCATTCAAGGCGGCCAGTAGTTGGCGCCTAAGCGGGCAGTGGTTCTCTGTCAGTACACCGACAAAGCTCTTCCAAGCAAACATGGAAGATGAACTCGAAGACGAGGAATCAGCCACCAACTACCTCGATATTCGCAGAACCGGTCTCCAGGCCACTGTGCAAACCAACCAGATTAAGCCCTGGTCATCCAATCCTCCCGAGCCCTTGATGACCTCCACGCTGCAGCAGCAGGCAAGCGCCTTATATGGCTTATCACCTAAAGCCACGATGCAAATCGCCCAGAAACTCTATGAAGCCGGCCACATCACCTATATGCGCACCGACAAGGCCTCACTGTCCGAGGAGGCCACGAAGGAAGCCCGTGCCCTTGTCGAAACAACCTGGGGCACCGAATTTCTTGGCCTACTTAAAGAGAGTCCACCAGAGGACTTAAAGAAGGTGGCAGCCAAAGGACTTAAAGAGAAGACGGGCACCAAAGCACCTAAAGAAGGCGAAGTCCAAGCGCAGGAAGCCCACGAGGCCATTCGGCCGACACACATGGACGTGGCCGAAGTGGACGAGGCGGGGCAACGCTTGTACACGCTGATTCGGAATCGCACTCTCCAGAGTGTCATGGCGAAAGCGCTAGGGGAAACCTGCACTGTGAAGTTCCATATGGTGGGCGAATCGGAAGAAGAGAGGCTGCCGTGGCTCACACAGGTGAAGCGCACGACCTTCCAGGGCTGGCAGATCGTGGGCAAAGTCGCGTCCATCGATGAGGAGGACGAGGACTTGGAGGCCTCGACAACCCTGTGGACACAGATCACCGCTCTCAAGCCAACCACAGTTCTACAGTGGAAGCAGATCCAGGCTCACCCCCATGAAACGAAGGCACAACCACGGTTCACAGAGGCCACCCTGGTCAGAGCGCTGGAGCAGCACGGAATCGGCCGCCCCAGCACCTTTGCGTCTCTCTTGGCCGCGGTGCAAGACCGCGGCTATGCATTAATCACTAATGTACCAGGGAAATCGGTGGAACAGACAAGTTACACCCTCATAGACCCTGCAAAACCGTTCCAGATGAAGAAGGAACTGAAGATACTGGGCGCGGAGAAGAAGAAGCTTGTGCCGACAGACTTAGGGCGTTCTTGTCTCCAGTTCTTGGAAGCCCACTTTCATCACCTCTTTCAGTACAAGTTTACGAGTGAGATGGAACAGCGCCTCGACCGGATCGAGAAGGGATTAGAGCATTGGAAGAAAGTCTTGCAAGATACGTGGCTCTCTTATAAAGACACGTATCAGACAATGATTAAGAGCCCGTCAAAGGCCGGCACGGATTCTGCTAAGATCCGCGTTCTCAACTCCGAGGGCGTAAAGGCCGTGATGACTAAGAAAGGCCCCCTGCTACTGAAAGAAGGGGCAACCAAAGACCTAACGGTCTTTTACGGTTGGCCACAGGGCGTGCCCTTCGCCTCTATTACCGAGGCACAAGCACTGGCGCATGTCACATCTGCATCTGTAGCCAAAGCGGGAGAACAGGTTGGTGTCTGGCAGGATCAGCCGGTGCTCAAGAAGTCGGGGAAGTTTGGCACCTATGTTGTCGCAGGCACAACAACAGTCTCTATTAGTGCCACGGACTCCTGGCCTGAGATTGAAACCAAGCTCAACGAGAAAGCAAGTAAGCCCTCTGGAATCCTCAAAACCTTCAAGGACTATGAGATCAGAACGGGTGCCTATGGCCCCTATATCTTCAAGCCATCTCTCAAAACCAAACTCTTTGCATCTATTCCAAAGGACACGAAGATCGAAGACCTGACGGAGGCCGATGCGGCGATGCTGTACAAGGCTAGTTTAGAAGCGAAAAAGAAGCGGTTTGTGAAGAAATAGATTAGGAGAATGCATTCGAAAGGCTGTTCAGGGCACTTGCCGCCGCATCGGATGCCTTCGAGAGCCCTGTATTTCCTGCGGCGCAGACCATATTGAAGATGAGATCCTTCTTATTATCCTTACAGAAGCCCTTGTCGTATCCATTTGCCGACAGAATATTATTGACATCGAGTTCAGTTAATTTGCTTAAAAATGGAAAGGTTGCCGCAAGCCAATCGCGTGCGGATATTTTTGCTTTGTCTTTAATGATGCCGGCATTTATGAATTCGCCCCCTAATTTATTGCATTCCTCTTGCGTATAGAGAAGCACGGCACCTGCAGGCACTTTGAGTGGATTGTTAGCCAGAGTGACTGTAAATTCCACATTGGGTGTTCCCGCCACCTGTTTGTTTATATAGCACTCGGGGGGTGGAGAAGTTGATATTGAATTCAGTCCACTACAGTTCATATTGTAGATGCCTATTACATTGGCCTCCGTGATGGGTTGAGTAGGATCTTTTACATCATAGCATAATTGGAGTCCTTGTACAGTTGTATACCATCCCCCCAGACTTTTACAGTCGGCGGGTGTATACTGTCGGTACCGAGTCAGATCACTTATCGTTTTTTTTGCCAATTGGTCGCTGTAGGGAGTCACAAAGTCTTTTACGACTTGGAGAATCCCCTTCGAATATGTCCATCCTGCTTTCTTACAGGTATCCGGGACATCCTTTTTTGTCTCATCGACAAACCCGTCTACACGGAAATAGAGACTCAGAATGAGCAGTATAATGCAGATGCCGAGGAGTATACATGCACTGATCCGGTTCCCTTTCGCCATCCCTACTCTTTATTACTATTAAAGAGTAGAGATGGGGCAACCAGCATCGAGTCCGAGATCTATTCTTCAGGTAAAAGACTTTGTGGTCGGCACATGTTTTAAAAATATTGTGGCGGGCGAGGGCCCCTATAACTATTGCTACAAGGTGACGAAGATCGTTAAAAAACGCAATGGAGACTATACGATCTATACTGTAAATCCACTGCTCAAATTGCATGGGAACGAATCATGGCATACATATAAAGGCGATGAGGAATTTAAGAAGTGTGCCTGTCCTGCGAAGCGCGTATTCGGGAAAACACGGCGATCTAAGTACCGCTTAGTATAAAATTACGCCCCCTACAATTTGTAGGGGGCGTACATTTATACTAAGCACTAGTGTTAAGAATATAATTAAGCCCTCTCCTATGGAGAGGGCTTAATTATATTCTTAACGGTAGGGATGGGACAGACTTACGGAATACAGAAAGAGGCGTATGAGAAATGGGTGGAAGCAAAGGATCTGGAGGTTGGTACCTGCTATCGTCAAGGGCACAACACAGACGGTCTGGATTATTATGGGAGAGTGTTAAAGCGATCTGCGGTTAAAAAGGGAAAAGGCCTAAGTGGAGAACGTGTTGTTATATCTTGGGAGAATGGACATACGGGGAGTCATGCTGCACATTCACTCTTTATGCAATGCCCATGCCGTTCTAAGAAGCGAAATAAGACGAAAAAGCGCCGATCTAAGTAGGGATGGGCAACAAAGCCAGTCGACAGGAAAAAGCGCTAGATCCTTCTGCACTTCGAGTCGGCAGTTCTTATAAGACGATCTGGTCGCCCGACGTGGGCTCTGACTACTTGGGAAAACTGACCAAGAAGTCAAAGAACAAGGATGGAAGCTACTCTCTCACCTTTGAAATGGGGAATTTTATGCCGTCTGCAAAAGGCGCGCACTATATTAAAACGAAACACCAAGCGAAGGAATCAGAACGGCATACCAAGCAAACACGGAAACGAGAAGGACTTCTGAAGGAGATGAAGGCCTGCGTGAAAGCGAAGTGTTCTGCAGAACAAGCGGCGGATCAGGCGTACGAGCGGCAGTTTAATAAAACAGTGAAGCAACGCTGCAAAGGGCTCTCCAAGGGCAATGGGTGGAATTCCGACTGGAATACGTGTAAGCAGGCGATTTACAAGAAGCAGAAGGGCTTTATGAAAGTGAATCACCTCTATACGTGCAAGCAGAAGAAGTGCAAAGAGATAGGCGATGCAATTCATAAAACCTATTACGGATAGATCCTGAGCGCCTTCAGAATCCAGAATACCGACGCAAATAAGACGCCACCCCAGATGGTGTCCGCAATCGCCATGCCCAGTTCATAACATACTGGACAATCGTCTGTATTTATTTCTGTGTAAAAAATTGAGAGTTGTGTTTGTACCAATTATAAATTGCAGCACAATAAGAATGCCTGGAAAAGTCTTTATTGCAAGCATGAATCTCCGTGGAGAGTGGGCTCCATCTCCTCTCGCAATTAAGGTAAATGTCACGAGCGCTCAGGCAACTGCAAATCTTAATCGCAGAGATTTCTCTCCCATGACGCATATTGAAGGTGGTTATGAAGGCTTTTGGAATTTTGAGGCATTTTGGCAGAGTGGGAAAGTGTTCGAAGATATACCTGAAGAAAAAGTGAAAGCGTTTTGGCATAAGGTGGATGAGGCAAAGAGACGCTATCCTGGGTCCAAAGGAAAGAAGGTGCTCTATGCTCGCTTTGAACATGCTCCTGATGAAAAGATGGACTATGTTACTTCTCGTAAGAAAGTGTATGTGCCTCGGTACTTTGAACTGATGAAAGATAGAGAGATGGCGGTTCGTTGGAAGAAAATGGTGGAAGAGGGGAAAGATATTGTTGTGTATGATTTTGATGGTCCTCGCACAGAAGAAGGTGGTGTGTTATGTATGGAAGTGACGGTGGATTTGTTACGGGAAAAAATAGAAGATGTTCGCCATCCCTTTGGACATGGTTACATTGTTGCGGGTTGGCTAAAAGGCATTTATCCTCAAGAGTATTTGTAAGAGGGGTTCTAAGTTTATAAAAAAATAAAAACACATAAATATAGCTAAAACGGCTGAAAAGAAGTACAATAAAACCGTGAAGCAACAGTGCAAGGGGCTCTCGAAGGGCAGGGACTTGAATAAGTGCATGTGGGAGATTAGCAAGAAAGACCGAACACCCCACGACAACCTCTATACGTGCAAGCAGAAGAAGTGCAAAGAGATAGGAGATGCAATTCATAAAACCTATTACGGGTAGGAATAAATCGGCCTATAGAATAGGATTGCATGTCAAGTGGGTATACACCTTCTACTGGCCTACCTTTTTCTACTGGATATACACCTTCTACTGGCCTACCTTTTTCTACTGGAGTTCCTCTAAGAAGCCCTCGTCCAGCCGCATCAGCAGCTGGAGCTCCTGTTCTAATAAGCCCTCGTCCAGCTGCCGCGGCCGTTCTAGGAAGCTCTTTTTTTTCATCGTCGCCAGTTCTTCAATCTGGGAAAGCTTTTTTTGTTTCTGCAGCGTCTGCTGCCTCGGTTCCTCCTGCACCCTTAATAGATCCCAGAATTCGCATAATTCAATTAGCGTTGCCAGGTACTAATAGGGAGTCAATTGAATTTGCATTAGATAAGTATGATAGGAAGCAAGGTAGGTTGTCTCACGCAGAATACACCATGCTTAGCAAAGTTCCTACGATTGATCTTACTATATATTATAAAGAACCGGCGTTGAAAGTAGCAGAATATAGCGGGCGAGGATATGACGAACATACGATTGCCCCATCAGCGTATGTTATAGACCGGAAGAAGGTTATGGATATGAAATCTGGTCGTCCGGTGGCAGGTGCTGGTGCAGCCGCTTCTGATGATGTGCTAACTCCAACTACAGATGGAAGAGTTATAGAAATTGAATCGAACTTACCAGCCTTCTACACAACCCATCATTATTTTGTAGGATATCCAGGTAGAATACGAAACCGTATTTTATTAATATTAGATGCATATGATAATAAAAAAGATCTATCTGAAGAGGATTATGCTATTCTTAAAGGCTTGAAGACAAGTCCTGTAGATCTTACTATGTATAAACAGATAGTTGCAAATAGTCGTCATGAAGGAAATGCATCTAAATGGAGCGCAAAGATCAAAGACTTGTAGAAATTATGAAACGATACAATTCTGGGAAGAAGGAACTTTTTGTAAATGGGGTGCATGATGTTAGGATACCGCCTAGCCATGTAGAGGAATTTATTAACAGTGTGTTGCGCCATTATGATATGAAATTTCCGCTAACCTATATCGCATATACACTATTAGCGCCTGTTGTCGATGTATCTATGTATAAAAAAGGTCATACTGTGGATGGTAGGGAAGAATGGTCGGTACCTTCACCTGCCCCTGCCTCTGCAGCTGCAGCTGCAGGTGCAAAGGGAGGCAAACGAACCAGCAAACAACGCCGAAAGTCAAAGAAACATCGCAAGACTCGTCATCGTCGTTAAGCTATATTAAAATACTTCAGAATCCAGAACACCGACGCAAACAGAACAGATCCCCAGACGGTGTCCGCGACGGCCATCCCGAGTTCATACTTCTTCAGAATGGCCAGACTCGTAAAATCATAGACCGCATAGACAGCTGATCCCATAAGAGCAGCTTCCTGCACGGACTTCACTTGCCACACTAAGTACCCGAGAGCGATATAGACAATAAAGGCCGCGCCTATATTGAATACGACGGATGAGCCCTGGATCCGCTGGGTCATGGCCAAGGCATACTGGCCGGCCGTCAGAAGCCAGACAGAATCAATTAGCGCAAGGACTACCATAGCGACTGCAAGTTGTTGTAAGGACGGGATCATTCTATTCTAGACACTATCTAAACCTTCTACGCACTACCATAAGGAATGGCCGACACCGTCCACATCGACGCCTTCCAAACGAATCTCCATGGCTGCCGAATTCTGTTGCAAGCCCCGTTCCCCAAGGGCAGAACGCCGCCTCTGCAAGACCACATCGAACTCCTCCGTCAGCCGTTCCATAGGCGCGTCCTGCTCACCAACACCCCTATCAGTGTTATGAAGCCCATGGCGTATGCCTACGATGCCATCTTTCACATACGAGAGGTCGGAGACTGGTCGCTCGCCCTCACCTACATTCTCCATGCACCCAAGGATGTGCTCGTGTTCATGGAGGAACTGCCGGTGCCCGATGGGGTCTGGTCGAAGCTCCCGAAGTCTGTGACGGTTCTGCACCAAGTAAGCGCCCCTCTGAGACGACTGGATCCGTATGACACCATCTTTTTTGCGCCGATCGAGGATTTGACGAGTTCTTATGCGGATCTCGTGTATAAGCAGCTTTTACAGATCTACAAGAAGACCTATGTAGCAAAGGAGTTCAAGGAGATTCTGCAGGAACTGAGAGTTGCCAAGGCCGGATTGGCCTGGACGCGTATGAGTGAGGCTACCCCAGCAGGCGCCCTGTATTGGTACGATCCTGTGTCGGAGAGTTCGGAGCAATTGTCTAAAAAACAGTTAGCCGATCTCTTTTCGTTCTTGTCTGTGCAGTTTCAGTAACCTACGAGAGGAGCCGATCGAGGATTTTCTCCAGGTGCATTCTTACGAGTTCCGCCTCTCCGCCGCCTCTGCCTCCTTCGTCGCGTAGATCGCCTCATTCTCTACTAAGTCCACTTACTTTACTGCTGCTGCTGCTGTTGCTGCTTCTGCTGCAGAACATTCGGATCACCTCCACCGCGGCGCCGGGTGCCTGATCCCTTCTTCATGGCCTTGAAGGTGCCCTTCTTGGGCTTGTAGCCCGCCTTAAACAGACGCTGAATAGCTTTCTTGCCAAGCGCATGCTTCCTGCGGCTGACAATGCGACCCGCCTTCGTCTTCATCAGATCCCCCTTCTTCAAGCCGCCGCTCGTACGCTTCGCCGTTCCGTGAAACACCTGCGCCTTGGAGCCGATGTTGATTTCCGTCATGGTTCTATTGAGCCCTTCGATTTTTTTATTCACTGGTAAAAAAATTGAAGAGTTTAAAGTCATAGCGAGAAGGTACTCTAGACGTCTTCTCTATCCAAAATGTCAACGACCAAGAAACTTGTACGTCGCACGTACACCAAAACGGCGGAGGGTCTCTATGTCTGTCCTGAATGTCCGACCTATACGGCGGTCAATCAATCGACCATGTGCATGCACATGAACAAGTACCACGATCCGAGCCGAGAGATCAAATGCACCTGGTGCGACAAGATCTTTGTGGAGAAGAAGACCTTGGAGGATCACTTGAGTACAAGGGCGGGCAAGGGCGGTCATCCGTCTCTTGCAAACGCCACGACCGGATTTGCATGTCCTTTCGCGGACTGCACATTCAGCAGCCCTTCCAAAGGGAACTGTCGGACACACTGTATGCGTGTCCATGTGGCCAAAGAGACGAGTGCGATTCTGGAGCGAACCAAGGACTCCATTGAGTGCAAGACGTGCACCCGAACCTTCGATACAATGACGGGGTTCTATTACCACAGCATGGGCTGTATATCCCTGCCTGTAGGGGATGAGCGGCATGCGCTGCTGGAGCAGATCGCTTGAAGAAGCAAGGCCTGTGTTTTTTTAATCGTGATCGGGCACGTTCTTATGCAAGTGAGCTAAGCTCACTTGCATAAGAATATGCCTTTGTACCGTTAAGAATCTAATTACGCCTCCTCCGTCGGAGGAGGCGTAATTAGATTCTTAACACTAGTGCTAGTATAAAATTAAGCCCCCACCCATATTGGGTGGGGGCTTAATTTTATACTAAGCGGTACTAAAAGCATCGCTTTTAGTACTCAGGCACCACATTAATCTGCTGCACTAGTGAATAGGTGTGATAGCCGAGGGCGGCGGATCCTGCCATAATGCAGAGTTCATAGGCCGCCCGTGCACTCTCCCGCTGTCGGAGGCCGATGTAGATGAGCAGGGGGGCGATCAAGAACACGTGGATCGCGTTAATCCATACATAGCCCGAATGGCTCTGCAACCGAACAAGGAGTTTGTAGGCTTGGTAGATCAGAACAAAGATGCCGAGACCGAGAATGGTATTGTATGCCCACAAGGGCATATCCGTACGGAAGAAAGCGATGGCAAAGAAGAGGGGCACCACAAATGCAATATGGAAGAGCGACAAAATTAGATGACCGTCAAAGTGCATTGTCTCTACAGTTGCTTGACTAATTCGGTTGCCGATTCAAGAGCGCCTTCGATCCAGGCTTGGCGCATGGAGAGACTCTCGCCACAGGCCGACACGTGCTTGCTGACCTTAAGAGCGGTTCGACACATATCCTCAGGATCATAGGAACCGGGGCGCCAGTAACTGCAGCCGTCGTGCCACGGATAGGTGTGGAATTCGGTCGGCTCAGGAATGGTCAGGTCGGGGAACAGCCGTCGTATCTCCTTCATGACCCTCGTCTGCACGAAGGGACGGTGCTTCGTATCGAGCATCTTGATCCAGTAGCGGGCGTCGTCCCCGTCCGTATACGAGATCATACACAGCCCTTTGGCCGAATTGATAGGAATGAAATAGCGAATGACATTGTCAGGAAAGACCTGATTCCCCTTCAGAAACGAGAACCAGCTTTTACCCTTTCGAACCGGGAAAATGGCATACATTCGGATCAACGGTTCCATCGTCAGATGCTTCAGAACGGGCATATGCACAGAGGGCAGTTTCTTCAAGGGAAAGACGGGCATCGCCAGAATGCAGTGATTGGCATGCAATTCGCCTTTGGCCGCCGCCGGCCGCAACACACCCTTTTCGTAGTGCATGGGCTGCATCAGAACACAGACACCCTTGGGCTGTTCCTGAACATCCAGCACCTTCACATTTAACTGAATCATCCCTCCCAGGGCTTCATACTCCTTTTGCATATGATGGGCGACCGACTGGAGTCCCTCCTGGCAGACATAGAACTCTTCGGAGCCGCGGAACTCGGAGGCAAAGGATCGCAAGCCCAGGTCGGCGCGCAGAGCCCAGATCTCCCCCCAGTACGGAAAGAGTTGGAGGAAGTCATGGGCTCGGGAGCCGTGTATCCGTGTCAGCAGTTCGCCCAGGGTGTGTGTCGCCAGAATCCGAGGACTTAAAGACTTGAGGGGATCCATGAAGGTTGGGATGAGTTCTGCAAAGCCACTGTGATCTCCACGGCCAATGGGGATCGAATGCAGTCCATACTTCTTGATCAGACCGAGGAGCATGGGGTGGCGTTCTGAATAACGGCCGGCCGCAATCTCCCACTGTGCCCCCTTTTGTTTATGGGTGAGCATGCGGCCGCCGACATAGTCGTACTGTTCCAGAATGCAGATCTTCTGATCCTTGTTGCGTTTCAACAATTCGAGGCCACACAAAAGCCCTGCAATGCCCGCCCCGACAATTAAAAAATCATAGTGCATGTCCCTATTTCTAGTTTGGATTATTCAGTCCCGCCCTTGCCGCTACGTCGCCCGCCACTTCAGCCGCGGCGATGGCCGCCGGCGCGGCCGCCATTGCCGCACGCGTAGCGGCATCCGCCTTCTCCTTCTCATCTTTCAGTCGTCTCGTCCGCTCCGTGCCGTGCTGCATCTCCCACTTTTCGTTGACCCAAGGCACCGAACAGTTGAAGAACTTCCCCACCTCATTCATAGCCTGAAAGGAGAAGTTGCGCAGTTCCTCGAGTTCAATCCGCAACTGGTTGATCAGCGTGGAGGCGGCCTCGGCCGAATAGCTGGTGCCGATCTCGATGCGCCGAAAGAGGTCGATGGCTGCCCCGTTGAAGGCATCCAGAATGTCTCGAATCTCATTGCTCTTCTGGCGATCCCGCTCTTTCCGTCCCAGTTCCCGCTTCCAGTCCTCCTCCGTAGCCTCCTTCATAAGATAGCGCACCCCAATCGACTCATTGTTTAAGGGATCCAAGTGCCGTTCGTAGCGGTGGCGCTCGACGTCCATGATGTGGTAGCAGATGCGGAGAATATCGAGGATCTCCTTGCGATCCTGTTTGACTGCTTGACGGAGCGCCGATTGAACATGATAGGCCTGGGGCAAGCCGCCGCACGGAATGAATCCAGGATTTGTGGGCGCGAGCTGACCGCCCTTGGCAAGCCACTGAAAGTAGTGGGGGTTGTGAATGTGGCCGGTCTTGATGGACTGGCCGGTGTTCCAGGAGAACGGTTTATGACAGCTCGTGCAGAACATTTGATCGCAGTTCCGAACAATCGTACCATCTATCAGTGCAACTCGGCGACTCTTAGTGCCTTCCTCGGTATCCACTGTAAATCCATAATAATGGCCATATCCGATCGATTCGATCCGAAGGGAGGAAAGAGGGCGAGTAGACTCGCGATTGTAGCCCTTGAGATCAGAGAACTCATGAATTCTACGCAGATAGACATCGACCTCGAGCTCTGCGACGCAATTTGTAATAGTATCTTTGAGAGCAAGTGTATGCTTGCTACTGACAGTGTACGACATACCATTTGACTGGTGAATAGTATACATATCATCATCCCCTTGCATAATACGAATTACACGGCGTAGTTGACCATTATCTCCCATCAGTTCATCCCCTATCTGTATATCTTGACTCATAACAACTGATCCATCGATTCGTTGAAGGGGAGTATCTGCTGCAAAGCACCCGTCGATCTTCGAGATCATCTCACCGCACGAGGGACAGGGCTTCGTGTCCTTGCGAATGAGCTCCGCGGTCGCCAAGGCATCGGCCGTGCACGTATGGGGCGCATCCCTATTCAGCCCCTTAATCTCGAAGCAATCGGGGCATGCCCAGGTACTGCAGATGCCGCACTTCCAGGCGCTCGACAAGAACCCATTGCATTCGGGAACGGTGCAGCGGCGAATGAATTTGCTGGCGGCCGCCCTGGCTGTTTCACTGGTGGAATTCTCATCGCGCCCCTCGCGGACATTGCGGATTCGCCGCCACAAGGCGGTGCGTTCCGCCTGGATCACGGCGATCTTCTTGCTCATCTCGAGCTCGAGCTCCCGTTGTTTTGCCGCCAATGCAATATCGTCCTTGCCCATGGCGCGTGCCTTGATCTCCCGTTCTGCAACGACCTGATAGGCAGGGAGGAAGCTCTTCTCGCGATTCAAAAGTACCGTTTGGCGATGGGTGAAGTAGGTCTTGTTCAGAAAGGTGTTCGAACAGACGGTGTTCAGGAAGGTGCGCGGCCAGCTCGTGCGGCAGTGCATGCAGTGGGGATCCTCCAGACTGCTGCACATGTAGGTCTCGACGCACTTCACGCAGGCCTTCTTATGACACTGGTTGCACTCCACCTCTTTTCGTACCACGGAGGTATACGCGTCGGCACAGATGGGACAGGCAGGGGCTTCGACGACTTCATTCTTGGGCTTGTCATCGGCAGCTTTCGTACGCTTTCGGGGTTTCTTGATGGGCTCTGGCTCTGGAATGGGTACTTCTGGAACTTGCTCTGGCTCTACAGGCACCTTCCGTTTCAATCGTAGTTTCTTGGGCTGAATCTCTGACATAGTTGACTCTTTCTAAACGGCATAGACGTTCAAATTTAAGCCATTTGTTTCTTTACTACAGTAGGGCATGACATGGAACAATATACAAAAGTAAAGGCATGTTTTGATGAGAATGAATGCAAGCTCATCACAACATTTGAAGAATTTGAAGAACTACGAAAAGGTGTATGTAAGCAATATTATCAGTATGTACGGGTTCGATTCACGGGCTCATGTTCGCACGAGTCATCTGTTGTCTTCACAAATTTCTATCTAAGAAAAACGGGCAAGAAGTGCAAAGACTGTGTTAAAAAAAATAGTATTAAATTGATTAAACAGGCCAGTCAATCGAATATAATTGAATCGGATGGTATAGCTATTATTGAAGAATATTTATCACCTCTATATGAAATTATACGAACAAAAGAAGGTTGTTTAGCAGATCTTGCTATTCGTAAGAAAACTGAGCTGAGTAATCAATGGATTCCTGTACAAGTGAAAGCAACTCTACAACTCTCGCATGGCATGTATTCATTTACATTAAATCACAATGATTATACGAATATGTTAGTAATATGCGTTTGTATTTCTGAAAAGAAGATATGGATTCTTCCTTATAATCATCTGGATATAAAATATAAAATCAATATTTCTGTTGCATCAAAATATAATAAATACTTGGCGAAGAGTCCTACAATTATTGATACATATCTGTCTGAAATTATATATAAAGATATCGATAGCATTCTAGTACCAATTACGGCACTACAGCAGCGAGAACAGGAATATGTTAAAAAGAGGGAACAGGCTATTCCATTTTTACAATATGACTATCCTGCAATTCAGAGCACATGCGTGGATGTACTAGTAAATGGAAAGAGGGTTCAGGAAAAAGTATTAGGGTATACAGTATCAAAAAATGCATTGCATTGTGGATTCACGGTAAACAATGGTCTAATAGACAAGAAACGAACCTATCGATGTTATAAACTAGGTGAAAATGACTACTATTGGTTGCATTCATCCATTGATGATCGCTTTTGGATTATTCCAGAACAGATTCTTCATGAGAAAGGGTATATTTCAAACAAAGATGAAAGTAAGCCAAAACGAGTATTATGGTTTAAAGCAGAAGATAATAAAAAGAAGAACTGGCTTGATGTATATCAATATAACTATACTACAATTGAGAAGGACATAATTATGAAGGTCTTTGGCTAATTATTAAAAAATATACTCATTTTTTAATAAAATGGTTCGGTCGAGAGCGGGATCGAACCGCTGACTTGCATCTTAACAGGATGCCGCTGACTGCCTACTGAGCTACTCAACCACCAATGGTACCGTAGAAATATAAACTAAATTTCAAACGCACCAACATAATTATTGCCTCGTCTGCCTCTTCCGCGTTTTCCTCCTTTTAGTATTCCGTTTCCCTCCCTGTAGAACACGTACCGTTAAGAATCTAATTACGCCCTCTCCATAGGAGGGGACGTAATTAGATTCTTAACACTAGTGCTTAGTATAAAATTACGCCCCCTGCAATTTGCAGGGGGCGTAATTTTATACTAAGCGGTACCTCATTCATACCATTGTATTTGTAATTTTTAAGCAAATCCGCCAATACATCGTAATTTATACGATAGCACTGCAACAGGGCTGGGAAATCTGGATTGTCCTTTTTGAGTAATTTACTTAATTTCTGAGAGACTATTGTCGGAGGCATCACTTGTATTTTTTCGTTAATTGTATATATCTGATCCCATGTCCATAGTGTGGCGCCCCCCACTTTGGCCACAATAAACCGTTTTTTAATCAAATAATTATACAACTCCAGATAGGCATCCTTACTACCATACTTGCCAATTCCAAACCATCCCGCCTGTTTTACCGTACCGTTAAGAATCTAATTACGCCCCCTCCATTGGAGGGGGCGTAATTAGATTCTTAACACTAGTGCTAATATTAATGTAAGCCCCCATCCATTATGGATGGGGGCTTACATTAATATTAGGCGGTACACGGATTGGATTGGAGTGTAAGAATCTGTTTGGGCTCGGCCTGTGCAATAAAATTATCGAACTTTATTTCATTATTGGCATTTTCAACTACTTTATCTCCCGCAATAATGGCACCTATCCCTGCAACATTCTCTAAAATAGATGCCATCCCCTATTCTTCAATGAGATTTATTACAGTACTAAATGCAGTGTCGCCTCCTTCTGAATATTGTAATCACTGAGAGTGCGGCCATCCTCAAGCTGCTTTCCCGCAAAAATTAAACGCTGCTGGTCAGGAGGAATGCCCTCCTTATCCTGGATCTTGGACTTCACAGCCTCAATCGAATCACTGGGCTCCACATCGAGCGTAATGGTCTTCCCCGTAAGCGTCTTAATAAATACTTGGTAGGGCATTCTATACCTTCTCCTTCGTTTTTAAACGGGTCTCCAACGTTCGAAACTGCTCCTCGGTCACGGCCAGTTCAAGGATCAGAACGTGCCCCCGCGCATACTCTATCAGTGTTTCCCGCAGCTCCTTGTCCAAGCGAGAAGTCCCTTGTAAGTGCCCTACAAGTCCTTCTACCTGGGATACATGAATCTCCAGTCGAGCTCCTCGGACTTCGTAGAACACCTTCATCTACGGTAGCGTTAAGAATATATTAAGCCCCTGGTCAGGGGCTTAATATATTCTTAACGCTAGTGCTTAGTATAAAATTACGCTCCCTGCAAATTGCAGGGAGCGTAATTTTATACTAAACGGTGATGGTTGTGATCCGATCTTATGTTCTTTGTATCCCGGCATCCGTATCTAGAATAATCTAAAGGGGCTCGGCCTTACAGGAAGAGAATGCAGCGAAAGCAGCCAGAACAAGAGCCCAAGAAGTTCCAGTTCTGTGATGTTCGGGATGAAGAACATGTACCGGTACTTATAATTACAAACACAACGGATGTGAAACGCATAGTCGATATCTCGGGCGTAGATCTTCTACTCGATGAGTCTTGGACGACCGTGCAGCGTAAAAAACGGAAGACTAAGTAGAGGATGAATCATGACAAGGAGGGGAAGAAGTATGAAGCTATATTGGAAGCAAATGCTAAACGAGTGGCGAATGCTGCTGCGGCAGCAGCAGCAAAAAATGCTGAATTAGCCTCAGAATTAGCCGACAAATTAGAGTATAGAGGATCAAAGATAAATAATTCAAAAGTTGCTGCTGCGATTAAAGCAAATGCAGTACTTGTCGAAGCAGCTAGACGGCATGCGAAAGCCGCTATTGCGGCAGCAAAAGCAGTCAAGAAAGAAGAGAAATTATCTCGCAGAGCCTCGAAATCCAAAGGAGGCCGCCGGCGCCGCACGATTCGCAAGTAAATTTGATAGAACCAAGCAACAACAAACTAACAACAACAAACCAAACAAATGTTCGAAGCCCGCTTTTCCAACTCCATTCTTCTGAAGCGTATCCTGGACGCCATCAAAGACCTCGTCGACGATGTCAACTGGCTCTGTACGGAAGACGGCATTGAGCTCCAGTCCATGGACTCCTCCCATGTCGCCCTCATCAGCTTCACGATCCTCCCCGACGCCTGTTCTCTCTATACGTGTACCGAAGCCATTCGTCTTGGCATGAATGTATCCATTCTTGCCAAGATTATTAAATGTGCCGAGAACGATGACTCGGTGTTGCTCCGACAGAGCAAGGACGAGGCCTCTCTGGAAATCGAATTCGAGAGCCGCTCCGGATCCCGCCGCCACGAGTTCGCCATGAATCTGATGGAGATCGATACGCAGCACATGCAGATTCCGGATCTCGAATACACCTGCTCGGTGAAGCTCCCGAGCAGCGAGTTCAGCCGCATCGTGAAGGACATGGCGGCCTTTGGCGATATCGCCACCTTGTCCGTGAAAGACGGTCAAATCCAGTGCACGGCCATAGGAGATGGTGGCAAGTCCAGCATCTTAGTAAAACAGGACAAGACGGCCAAGGCGGAGAAGTTCTGGACGGATATTAACTGTTCAACGAATACGGAAATGATGTTTGCGCTCAAGTATCTCGTGGCCTTTACGAAGGCACAGCCCATTGCGGATCAAGTGACCCTATTTATGATCAAGGATGCGCCCCTGTATGTGCTGTATGATATGGATGCAAAGGGCTCGGTGGGATTCTATCTAGCCCCGAGACAGGAGGAGTAATGATTAGGACGTTGGATCGGCGTCGGGATCAAAGGGAGACCAGTTTGGAACAGATGATTCGGAGATCGAAGAACAGTCGTATATCTGTGCATAGGTATCGTCCGTTAAAGGAAAGCCACTCTGCCGTAGAATGTTCCCTAGCATAGGGGACAATAGACCATAGGTCGTGTCCGCGATGTCGCCTGGTAAATTGCGCTGTACATTGTTCAATTTCTTTTTTAATGTCTGTATATCGGCCACCTGATCCACAGGAGCATAGACGACGGCATCGGTCATATCGACATTAGGAGGCTGCGGAGCGTTCGGAATCTTGCTGCTAATAATCTGCATGGTGGCATCGGTAGGGATTTCGGAGTTGCGGCCACCAGAACTAGAACCAGAACCAAAATCAATACCATTTTTACGTACATAGTTATACTCGGACTCATCCCTTGTAACATCGAACCCCTCTACGGGGGCTCGTACGAAGAGAGCGACTACGAGAATCAATACAAGTCCAAGCCATATGTAGATAACCATTTTACCCTATTTCTAGGCAGGTAATTTAGTTCGAACCCAAAGGGCTTTAATCCTCTCTTCTGTGGCGTCAGTTGTACTATTACGAATATCAGAGGGCTCCTGCTTGACTTCGGCAATAACGGTAGGCGCTACTCTGCTCTTTGAACCACAGATGCCCATTCTATAAGGGATTAGGAAGATCTCCCCTTAAACTCATGTTCTGTTAACATGCGCCGAACCGAGTCTTCGATACGAGGAATTGCAGGGAACAACTGTTCCAAGCGGCTCGTATCGAGCTCATTGTTGGATCGCTTGCCCTTGACAAACCCTTGTACAAGGGTCTCATTACTGATCTCAACCCATGTATGCGATGCATTCTGAAGATCGCGGTACATACTCAGAATGGTCGAATGATCGATTATCCCAGGATTGACAGCATTCAACGTGCCCCGAATTCCCCTAACCATACAGTCGGCCAAGCAGGGCAACACGTCGTCCAGAACGGTCATCGAGTTCGGAATACTACAGATATGGGTGTATCGAATGATTTTGCTAATGAAGTTCCGCTCGCAGTCCTGGGAGGAGATCGGCATCCGAATGCGGACATTTAAGCACGTGTCCGCGTACTGCTCGTTCAGGATTCTGTCGGTGATTCCCTTCACTGTACTGTAGGCGGAGCCGAAGAAGTTGGGTGCATCCGATTCTGTAAACGGCTTCAAACCGTCCATGGATTCAAAGATACAGCCCGTGCCCATGTACAACAGGGGGATCCCCCTCTTCTTGGACACTGAGGCCAGAGTCAACGGTGCATACAGATTGTCCTGCAGATTCTCTTTCAGTTTCCCCTCCTGTTCCAGATAGTCAATGGTGGTAAAGCCCAATCCGTGTGTGCGCCCGATCATGCAGACCATATAATTGGGCTTTACACGATCCATCTCCTCGACTACCGCTAAACGGTTGTCGGCTCTTGAAGTAGCCGCCAGAACCGTAAATCCTTTGGACTCCAAGACCTTTGTAAACTGGGATCCGATCCATCCCTTGGAGCCCCAGAGGAGGACAACGCGGTTGGACGCTTCGCGTCCAATCCAATAACTCGCCCGATCTATCGTCCGAAACCACTCCACTGTCTCATCCAGTCCCTTGTCGAACGACCACTGCTGCTTCCATCCTAGCTGCTTCAACGGCTCCGATTCAATCAAGTAGCGCTTGTCATTAAAGTTACGGTCAGCCACATACGTGATCCATTGATCCACGGGATCCCCTGGTTTCAGTATCTGAACAAGCTTGGTCGCCAAGTCCCGAATGGAGATCTCATCCTTGGACGAAATATTATAGACCGCCCCCAGAGATCCCTTCTCCAGCACTGTCAGCACCGCGTTTACGGCGTCTTCGACGTACAAAAAGGAGCGGAGCTGAGCCCCTGAGCCCTGAATGGTCAATTTCTTTCCGTCCAAGAGCTGGAACAGGAACTTTGGAATGACCTTCTCATCGTATTGTCCTATTCCATAGATATTGTTCGAACGTATGATGATCGCGGGGAACGAATAGGAGTGCACGTAGGAGTGCACGAACATTTCGGCCGCCGCCTTGGAGGCCGCATAAGGATTGGTCGGCTTCAGCAGGGACGTTTCACTGAACGCGCCCTCTGCAACGTTCTCGCCATAGACCTCGTCGGTGCTGATGTGAATGAACCGTGTAATCCGTCCATAGTCACGACACGCCTCCAGCAGTGTATGCGTCCCTACAACGTTGTCCTGGGTATAGAGCATCGGATTTGTAAAGGAGGTGTCCACGTGGCTCTGGGCGGCAAAGTGGATCACGGTGTCGATCGCGTGTACTCGCAGCAGCTCATCCAGAAGCCTCCTATCCTTTACGTCTCCCCGAACAAAGGTATAGGGGTCAATGCTCTCCTGCAGCGTGATGGTAGAACACGGGTATAGCACGTCGAGATTGACGAGCGTAACGTCTGGATGCTTCAAAAGGATCCGCCGGCAGAACGCCGATCCGATAAAGCCGCAGCCGCCTGTAACAAGTAGTTTCATCTCTTCTAGAGCATAAAACTAGCTGTTTAGATTGAGTCTAAACTTGGCAAACCTGTTCTCTGTAAGGATGGAAGCAGAATTCGTCGCCGTGGATATGAGCCCTTTGATTTCAGAACCAAACCCAAAACCAAAACCAGTTCTTAAACTCATCTGCAATGACAAGATCGCCAATCTTCTCGCCAATCCCAAAATGATTCTAGGAATCTCATCTGCCTTCTTCATATCCTATGTGTCCTTTTTGTATGCGGAGGGCGGCTTCAGTCAACAGTTCCTGCACTTTGGCCCCGGCACTACCGATCAGAACACGACCCAGTTCCTGGGAATCGTGCTCAATACCTGGTCAAAGGTGGGGCTTATGTATGTCGCCGGCTTCATCTCCTCGCTAATGTCGACCTATTACAATTATGCAATGGCAAACAACCTTCATTCCTATATCTGGAACCGTGCCATTCCGAAGGTTCCATTCAGTCAACGCTGGACATACGTGGTGGTCTTTGCAGAACCCCTGTTCATGCAGGTGCTCCAGATCATCTCTTTTTTCACCACTCTGACCCTCCAGCTCCAGTTCATTGTGCCGCAGTTCATAGGGAGTTTTATTATTGAAGTGCCCTTCACAATTCAGAGGTTACGGGAGAAGGAGTTCGAATTTCCTTAGCTCATGACCTTCTTGTAGACAGCTCTTATTTTTCGAGTATATTTTTTATATTTGCAGTTCTCTTGCTCCATCCATTACTTCTGTACCGTTAAGAATATAATTAAGCCCTCTCCATAGGAGAGGGCTTAATTATATTCTTAACACTAGTGCTTAGTATAAATGTACGCCCCCTACAAATTGTAGGGGGCGTAATTTTATACTAAGCGGTACATAATACAAATTTAAGCCCCCCGCCTCACTTTTTGCCCTAAAGGTCAAATGCACGAGTGATACTCACCGCCCTCTGGGTGGTGAGTATCGATCATTTTCCCTTAGCTATCAAATAGTTTCTGGCAGATCCCGTTCTCAAACCGAAGCCAGTTTAGATGGATCGCATAGACAAAGACCTCCCAGCCCTGTCCCACATCTGCATTAAAGCCGTTTGGCACTGCAACCCCCTTCGGAACTTTTACACGCAGATCCAGACGAATGGAAGAGGCGCGGCTCATATTCAGAGAACCCGTCGGCTGATGGCTATCGGGCTGCAGAGCAAAGGAGTAGCCATAGGTATAGGCTGCCCAGGCATTCCAACCACCCCTATGCGCCTTGGCGATGGACTGGCGCCACCACTCTCCCTCGGCCTGTTCGACCACCAATCCATTGATCCGCAGCGTGGCATAGGCGAGCCAGGGCTCGGGTACTGCGATCGGATTGTACTGAGTAGTCACAATGGGCGTAAAATTATTCCATTCATTATTGATCTGAACGGCCTTTCGCCGAAAGACCCATACGATCTCTTGGCAGGGATGGTTCAGTTCCAACGGCAGAGAAACCTCAATAGTATCCGATCCCGAATTTGTCTTGCTTGTCAAGTACTTATAGGGTTCGTCAAAGTGAAAGGAGGTCACGAACCGGCTCATCTGTTCGAACGGCTTGTGAATGTAGGCCGATCGCTGGTTCCCGCCAATCAGCCCCGTATACGTCAGAACACGAAAGTCCTGGAAGGGAGGAATTTCAGACGGAGTCACGTAGTTGAAGGAGGCGTCTGTCTGTGTTGAACGAAAGGTCACTGTCTTGCCTAGCGGTGAATCCGTACAGGATGCCCTCTGTCCTAGACAAGAACGGACACAGTCCGTAAAGGGACGGAGCTGCACGTGAATGCGCACAGAGCCCTCGGCGGCTGCCACGAGAGGGAAGACCTCCTTGCCTCGTGTCCTCATGAAAAAGAAGGGCAGCAGGCAGAAGTAGACGCCGTCCTGAGTGGGAAAGGCGCGGTTCGGATTCATGGTCGCCCTATTCGTGGCTACATTGGCGAAACTGGTGATGCCGGCGGCATCCGTAGTTAGGCCAAACAGCATGTTCATATCGGGGATCAGGGACGAATAGAGCTTGATAAACTCACCGTCGATGCGTTCCAAGGTCTGATCGCCCACTTCAAACTCTGCATATTCGATAATAGATGTCCCCAATGAATTCACATATGTCCATGCATTGTTGTTGCTCGGATCGACCACAATGGAAGCGGTGGCCAGCTGTGCGAGCAGCTCATTGGAGTACCAGTGGCCTAAGCGGATCTGAAGTACGGTGCTCTGCAGCAGATCGCCGGCGGTCAAGGCTCCGAGCTCAAAGGTGAGACGACCGCCCCAGGCTGCCGTGCCCTTGTGTGTGAACTCCTGGCTGGCCGTATTGGCAGGGAAGATGGTGGAGGGATCTCGGTGGAACCAGGAGTTGTTGGACTGAATGGGGAAAAAGAAGTCGTCCTGGGCATTCCTGGATGCCAAGTCAATCACAGTTGTAATATCGCCAATAGGGCGACTTGACATCTCTCTGCTAACCGTTAAAAACATAATTTAAGTCCGTATTAAGGTACCGCTTAGTATAAAATTATCCTCCTCCGTAGGAGGAGGATAATTAGATTCCAAACGGTACCAAAGGATTCAAGCAGAGAAAGGATCCCTCTTCCCCCTGGAAGTCGGTGTACTCCTCGATCCATGCGGCATTGTCACAATTTACTAGAAGCCACTTCATGGCACCCGTGTCATTGACAAAGATGTAGTTCGGAATGCGATCCAGCAGTTCATCGAATCCCGCCAAACGAAGATTCACATAGCCGTTTGCATACAGGGGATCCAGTTCGACTTGGAGTCCGAGGCGGCCGTTGTCGAGCGGTATAGAGGGGAGCGCCCATTCAAGGGGCGTCCATAGGCTCTGCCGAACGACAAAGGGTGGGCTCAAGGATACGGTGCCCCCGTCGTTCGTGAGAGTGATTCGCACATAGGCATGATCCATTTGATCGTTCTGCCAGCGTACTTTGACCTGTGTCCACGTAATCAGGGGCTGGTCTTTGTCGTTCAAAGGGAGCAAGAACAGAACAACCGGCTCAGCGGTCTCCTGTGTCTCAGAATAGATGTGAGAATGCTGTATTGCATTGAGTTCGGGCTTGATCCGATTCGCGATATTAAGAGGAATATCCATAGTAGTCCGTCTACTGTCTCGCAGCTATTCAAATTTTCGATCAATCGAAAATTTGAATAGGATAGGCATGATTCAAACGGTAACCATGACGACAATCTATGCCATTTCAGGGGCAGAAACGAAATACTTTGATGTTATGTTCTGGAACGGGGTCACAGAGAAACGACAAGAGGGCATGACACTCGTGCCGATCCGTGGCTCCATCGGGGTCTTTTGGCAACTCTACAAGGATCTGATTGTTCTCGGAACAGGCTCCTTGACCAGCCAAAAAGTCAACAAGGTCTATCCACGAAAGCCTGAAGATGGCATGCCAATGACCCCTGTAAATGCCAAAGCCCTCAAGGCGTTCTTTGACTTTGCCCAGCAGACCGTGCAGCCGTTCTTCTTTATCAAGAAGGGCACCCAGCCTCTATGGTTAATGAGGAAGACGAGCGGCTATTACTACGAAGACAGGCCTGAGGAACCCTATTGGTTTCCCCATCGGATCCAGTTCGAGTTCGTACGCCTGGTAGAAGGCACTGAGACGGCAAAGCGTTTAGGCAAGGGCATGAACACCATGATGGAGATGGAAGTGTTCACGCCTCTGCCTAAACCGACGCCGCTTCCTCTTGTAGAAATGCCCCCCAAGAAAGCAACAAAAACAGCAAAGCCAACAGTACCTACAAAGGCCAAGACAATTGAACCAGTCTACAGGGAGACCGAAGAGGAGCCCCTAGATATCTCCGCGACGGAGATTATCAAGGTGCAGCCCTTTGAGCACGAGGGAACCCTCTATTATCGTGAGCCCATTAAGAACAAGCTCTATAAGCGAAAGGCAAATGGCTCCGTGGGCGACTATGTAGGTCGCTGGAGTCCCAAAGAACAGGCTCTGAATGAAGAGATCCCCGACTCCGATCGCGAGGACTAAAAAATTTGATAGTGTCCTCTTTTTATTTGTAGAGCACAAATGGCCACCAAGTCAGAACAGATTCGCCTAGAACGCCTCGAGAGCTACCGTGTGGCGCTTAAACGCTACGCCTATCCGCTCTACGAAGGGGACGTGGATCCGGTTCTCCACTATCTGCACGACCAGTACAAGCATCGTCCCTACATTCCTGCAGGATTCAGGCAGAATATGCTCCAAGGAGTGAAGGCCATCAATCACTTTGCAGCAGAGAATAAGATCCGGTTCGAGGATGCGTTGTTCGTGCTCCACGGATATGCGAATGGAGTCGCCCCTGAATATGCTGATGTAAGAGAAGAGTAGAATGGATGCCAAGCAGTGCCCCTGGTGCCAACGATGGTGTCTGAAGGATACAGCCTGCAACTATATTTTTGCCTGTGGTCTTCCGACAGGTAACTCGACCTTCCTGATCAATCATGGCTGTGGCAAATCCTGGTGCTTCGAATGTGGCAAGAAGTTCTGCGGCCAGTACATGGATCCGCAAACAGGCCAGAGGACACCTACGGCTAGAGATCATCATGACTCCATCTGTTGCACAAGGGAACCAGGCTACAAGAAGGAGGAGTACTGCTCTGGAGGGCACAATTCGCACTGTAATCCCCGTTAGAGCTGTGCTCCGCGCACAGCTCTGAGGTAAAATGATGGATGGTCGGGCATAGCCCGACCATCGTTCGTGCATTATCCCCTAGAGTATAACGAATATCAGCATTCGCTAATATCACCGCACAACTGAGAACGGCTGCATGCATTGTCATGTGCCAGAAGGTCGCCTGAACAAATGAGGAATTCCACACAAACTGCTTGCATCGATGCCCCACGCAGAACATCAGAATACTGTAGAGAATTCCCGGGACAGGGATCCAGGGCACTCCGAGCTGAATGGCGTGAATTGAATGAAGAATCGCAAGGGAATTGGCGGCCACCATATCTAAATGGTACAAGGGTGTTAACTTTGTGGAATGATAGAGCCCTGACGCTACGACGACCGCCAAATTGCTGTAATAGAGAGTCCACTGTCCCTGAAAGGCAAAGAGGGTCGCTGGCCACAGAAATGTTAAACTCGTGGCGATGAGCCATGGGTTGGCTCTATTGGCTTGGTTGGCTCTGTTGGTTTGATTTGTTCGCATTCCATAGTAAACGCATACGTACCTTAGGCAGAATCTAACCTCTGTCCAACTAGAGAATGGAGCAACCTCTGGCCAATGCAGTCTCCCTGACCCTCCTCATTCCCATCCCACTCGCTATTAGTCTCTTCTTCTATACCCAGGATCCTGTCTATCTGATGATTGGAGTGGGCTGCATCATCCTAAGCGCCTATGTAGAACGCATTAAGCCGTACTTTGATAGTCCTCGGCCTGAAGGGGCGAAGGACTGTAATGCCTTCTGCGGCGGCGGCTCCGTGGAAGGGAAGCCTGGATTCCCCAGCGGCCATGTGGCTACGGTGACCCTCTTTGTTCTCTTACTGGGTGCCTATACGCAGAGCTATTACTGGCTCCTAGGAGTCTTCTGGATTGCTGCGATGGCTTGGTCTCGTTATGAAAAGCGTTGTCATAGCGTGGAACAAGTGGCAGGAGGAGCTCTTGTGGGCTTACTAGGAGCCATGATAGGTTGTATGAGTTACTGGGTTGCAAAGACCTATGATTTTATTCAGATTATTCGCAATTATACGGCTTAGCACTTGCATTTATAGAGTTTATCGCAGGTATCCTCTCCCGATAAGCAGCATCGTCTGCAGTAATCTGCAGGTGTATCGGTAAATCCTTCTACGCGGAGGGTGAGCGCAAGAGCCACAATAAGAATGAGCAACAGGACACCAAACGGGATTGCGAACTTCTTCATCTCTCTACTAATTCTTAAACATAAAAAGGATGTCCATGAGCGTATTATGAATCGTTGGTTCAGATAATACATCCTTGATTGCAGTTATAACTTCGGGTTTTTTGGCAATAATACCCTTTAGACCGTCTTTTATGGACTGTACTAATTTTAAATCAATTACAGGAATTTGCTCATGTGCATTTTGAATCGTTGCATGAGTATCCGCAGTAACCGGAGTGGGCGGAGATGCCGGCAGATCGTCAAATGGCTCAATATAGATACAGGACACACAATAGACGCAGATCAATAGTACAAGCAAACTTACAATTATAAGAAATGCATTTAATTTGACCATCTCTATTATTAGATCTATATTTTATTCGTATTTTATATAGATACTTGTATATCCAGGGATTCCATTGACATTGATATTGGGCTGACCGTATGTCCTTCTCAAGAACTCATTGAAGTCGTTTTGGTCTAAGGGATCTCCTCCGAATGCCTGTTCCCCTTCGGATCGCCACCAGACGAGATAGGTATCCCAGAGCTGTTTGATCGTGGTCTTGGATTGATAGACAGGGAGAAGAACGGCTTCGGTAAATGAAAAAAACTGCTTCTGGGGGGTTGGTTCGGTGCTCATCTCTACTTACTCTGTCTTCATTCCCATCTCAAACACCTCGTCCACGCGCCCCTTCCGCAAATACGAAGGATCCAAACTGTTGATGAAATCGAACGACTTATTCGATGTCATGAGCAAGACTACATAGGGATACAAGCCTCTGTCAAAGTTATCCAAGAACCGGTTCCAGCTACTCTTGTCTGTAATGGCCGTTGGAATGTTCTTGTGCCGCTCGATCCCCTCATGAATCCGAATGATGGCACCGTCCACCTCTTCGAATGCAAGAACTAAGGGTCGTTCCTTGGTGGGCTCCGCTTCGTCAATTACCGTCGTCAGAATATCCCCAGGCTCCCAGGGTGAATAGGAGTTTGAATAACTGCAGCCGTACTCTTCGGCCAACAGTAGTCCAATCATAGACTTGCCGGTGCACGGTAATCCGTGGATATAGAAGACGCCCCTCTGCTTCTGTTCGTACACGGCCTTGACTCGATCCAGAATGACCCTCTGTTCTGGATGGGGCTTGGCGCCCAGATTCCGTATGGTACGCTTCCGATACCAGAGATTGTCATAGGAGCCGCGGCGATCATAGACATCAATCTTCTTCTTAGGTGCCTTTACAGCCTCCACATCACTCACCACTGTATTTTCCGCATCCACCTCATCTTCCTCCACATCATCGTTCAGATCGCGCGTCAGTTCCTTGAAAGAGGTCTCCGTAGCAATCATCCAGACCTCATGATCCCCTCGATGATCCTGTCCTACATGCGTAATATACCACTTTCCAAAGGCATAGCCATAGCCCTTGTCGTTGTCTGAGGTGTGACTGCTATGCCCCTTCACGCGCCGCTGTACCCGCCTGCATTCATCTGTGTTATTAATCGTATAATATCGAAGCCCGTATTTGCGCGTAAAGATAAAGACAACAGACCACGGAATCATGTTGAAGGCTGTCATAGCGAATCCGATGGCTAAGCCACCCCAGACACTGATGTTTGTGCCGCTGCTCTCACTTGGTGCTGTGGTAGTGTTCATTGTAAGTTTGGATAGGAAGGATGCCTTTCTATCCAAATCTCCCACTATCAAATTTAGGAAGGGCAGGCTTCTACGCCAATCATCGTTAAGAACGCTGTTTGAACACCAAACAGATAATGGAGAACTTCGCCAAGAACAAAGAGCCCGACCAAGGTATACAAGAATGAATACCCATAAAAATAAGCGATCAAGGCGGCCGCCACCACTGTCATCCAGGTATCATGAAAGGAGACACCCCACAGTCTCAGTGCATGGACACCTTGTCCAGGAATTCCCAACACATACTTATAGGGACACTTGCTCATCTACACTACCATAGCCTATAAACTTTGCTAGTTCCAAACTGCTTCTTCGCAGCAATCCGACGGATCGTTTGAACTGGTACGTGTTCGATGAATGAATCTTATGCAGAATGGTGTGCCTTGGATACAGTTGGATCATGGGTTCTGTAAAGTTATTGGTCACCTGCCGTTCCACTGCGCACACCTCTTCGTTGTCATAGGAATGCGTTGCAAAGTACCGTCTACGAAAGGCCATAGTGCAATGAAGGGCATGCTGGTCATGATAGGGCCCCGCGACCCACAACGCCTCAGGCTCCTCTTCGAACTGCATGTAGACCTTGGAACACCCTGCCAAGTCTATCTCAGGTTGTAATCGAAAGGCATCCACCACACTGGAAACACGATACGGGGAGTACCAGTCATCATCGTCCATAACAACCAGAATATCTCCTCGTGCCATTCTTATCAATTGATTCAATTTGCTTCCCGTAGGGGTCGAAGAGCAGATGCGAATATGATGCACATTTGGGATCTGTGTTTTTGCGATCCAGTTCTGAATCAGAGTTCTGCCCTTTTCCTGATCCTCAAACAATCCATCGTCCATCAGGAGCCATTCCATATCTGCATGCGGCCACGCCTGCATTCGATAGCACTCAAGAAGCGCCGGCAGAAAGTGACTGCGGTTCTTGGTTGTGGTGATAACAGAGACGAACATGTGTACCCGTCTCTCTATCCATTAAAAAGTTTCAAATTTCACTCATAGTCGCGCACGGCAATCCCCACAGGAAACCGTGGGATCCCATCGGCCGTGAGCTCCTGGAATCGCACCGTCAGCATCTTCCCCACATACTCCTTTCCGTGCTTAAAGAGTTCCGCCCTCTCCTCGTGCGTTCCATGGGGTCTGCAGCCAAACAGCTTGCCGTCTTCCGTCTTGCAGCGCCAGATGATGAGTCCCTTGTCCCCCCCCTCCCCTTCATAGAATCCCACAATCTCAAACTCCTCGTCCTGAAACTCCTTCATCTTGAGCAGATCCGTGGAGCGATTGCCTACGTCGTAGAGCCCTGTCGCATTGCGAACCATGAGCCCTTCGTATCCATCGGCCACATATTCATCATGCTTGGTCTTCAGGTCTTCCTTCTTGGCCACCTTCTCGGTAGGACACAATACAAGAACATCCCCGATGACCTTTTTATACTCTTTAAACAGCGCTTTCAGTTCCGTAAACCGTTCTTCAAAGGTCTTCTTCTCATCAATAATATCGTAACAGTGCAGCTGAATAAGGGTATGCTTGGCCTCATCCGCCTTGGTCAGCGTCTTCTTCTTGACCGTGCCGACAATCTCCTGGAAGTCCATGTCGTGCCGATAGAGCTCCCCGTCGAGTAAGATCCCCTTGGGCAATTGGCGCACCACGGCCTGGATATGCTCCAGATGGGGATAGGCTTTGCGCGTGCGACTGAAGAGGCAGGGCGTTCCTACTTTTAGGCCGCAGACGGCTACCGTGCGGGTTCCGTCGAACTTGGGCTGCACATAGCATGGAAAGACAACGTGCTTGGCCTTCTCTGGCCACTTGTGAGCCAGCATAGGAAGTGGCACAGACTCCGTGATTTCAGAGGCACGCCCTGCTGCAATGGAAGCAGAGGCTGCTGCTGACGCTGATACAGCCGCTGATACAGATGGTTTACCAGCCCCTCCCGCAGGCGACTCCTCTGCCACTACTTTGCGAACAAGACGCCGTGCTTTGGGGGTTGTTGCAGCAGAGGCAGGGGCAGATGCAGCTGCAGATGCGGCAGATCCAGCCCCTGCCGCAGCCTCCACATAGCCACTGGCCTTCTTCTTGTTCCATACAGATCGCGCCTCCAGAATGGCCTGCTGCACAGGCGTGGTCTCGTTCTTCTTGCCAATGTTCTTGCCCTCCTCCACCACCTTTTCGTCTCTCTGTACTGCTCCGCCCTCATAGCCGTATTCAGTAATAATAAGGCCATGTCCTTCTTTGGTGGCCTGCACTCGAACCCGCCAATGCTTCACCTTGCCTGTCTTGGCTTCGCCCTGCAATGGTGGAAAGTCTGCCATTATGGATACTAGTCGCTCATCATTTAAGTGATGCATCGGACTTCAATTTTATCTGCAACGAATTCTGATTTTTTTGTGCATCTAAAAGAGGACATGGCTGATACAAAGGTTCCTATTGCCACACAGATCCAGGAGATCTTTGAGCAAAATGAGATTGATGACTTGAAGCGTATGATGAGTCGCCGGCATTCCTTGAACAGCTGCAACATATGGCTTATCTATATGTTTCATTTGGTGCAATCGGGTGGCATTCTGACAACGACGATTGCAACCGGGTATAATTTGACGTATCTGATCTGGGTCGGCGTAGGACTCAATATACTGGCGACACTGCTCAATGTCTACGAGAAGACGAATGCAAATCTCTCAAAGAAGCTACTGACGGACATTGAAAGCATTAAGGCAGGGAAATATACGGACGAAGGTAGCATTGAACAGAAGCCCGAGAATGCGGCCACGACGCCTCCGACGAATAACCATTCTACTGTACTGGTGTCTCTTCCTGATCAGAAACAGACATCCAATGGGTTTACGACGCCCCTGTTGTCCTCCACGCCTCCACAACAATCACAACAATCACAACAGTCTTAACAATACACAATATACACTATTATTTAGATGCAATCATCTAAATAATAGCAAAGGTTGGAGATACCCGGATTCGAACCGGGGTTACAAGAATCAGAATCTCGGATCCTAGCCAACTAGATTATATCTCCTCCACTCGTTGGATAGATCAAAAAGAGTGTCATTTGGACGCAGCAGCATAGCATTCTCGAATCGCGTCCACCATCTCATCCCTATACGTCCCTAGAGATCCCTCCATGCTCCATACCTGCAAGGGTACATTCTGAATAAGTGCGGCAGTAATAGGAAATCCACTGTAGGATACCTTGTAGATCCCCTGGCTCTTCGTCATAGCGTAGTGTTCTAGAATGGTATTGCGCATAGAGGGGATCTTAAATTCAATATCAGGGCACTTATAGGCAATATGATAGGGCTTGGGGCACAAAGTGAAGGATCCGGGGATTTCCTTGAGTAGTCGATTTACAACTGCCTCGCTATCACTCGCGACGAGTGTAGCCGAATGACCAAAGGCATTATACTGGTCTATAATCTTTCCAAGGCGGTCAAAGGAGCCGATCCGGTTGTCCCCCTTGGATCCATAGGCCTCCTGCAGATACTTATCACCCACGCGACAATGAAACGTGTGATACGTTGCAGGAATCTCCTTCTCAATCGTCAAAGGAAAGATTGTAGTATAGAGTTCTTTATAGAATGGCAGAGGATCTATAGAACTGTTTGCACTCAGTTTAAACCAATTACAAGTAAGGACAATCTCCTCTTTGTCTGCATATTGATCTAAGCTCCGAACTGTATAGTCGGCACTCTTATCAATCATATTCAATGTAACATATGAAGGGCGATCTTGCAAATATCTATGCTGCTTAAAAAAGGTTCCAAAGATATGCCAGCTAAAATCGATTTTGAGTTCTCGATGGGTCGCCTTTGCCCAACACCAACAGGTATGAAGCCCTTTTACCATATCACCCCAGCCCCCCATCCCATAAGAATAGAAGAAGACAAGAGTGTTTGTCATCTATCTTGCTATGTATATTCTCATTTAAGTTAAAATTGAATATTAAATCCTGTTCCTGTACAGTAGACATGAGCTTCTTCAAAACAACTGCTATAACAGATGTTTCAAAGAGAAACTACGATTCTCATTTAACAAAGTGGCTTTCCTTTACAACACACACACTGCACCAACTTATTATGGATCCTCCTGCAGCGCTGGCTATTCTTCATGCTGCCCCGATAAAACAGACAAATGTGAATCTGCATGGGTATTACTCTGCAATTGGCAGCTATATCAAGCACGAAGGTAGTTCTGAAGAGAAGCCGTTCTTTGAGAAGTGGAAAGCCATTGCTCAAGAGAACTCGAAGCCGCTTATGGAACACTATAAAAAGAATGAGCCAACCGAGATTCAGAAGGGAATTGAACTAGACTTGGCAGACGTAGTAAAGAAACGGGATGCATTGCCGTTGGGAATGGATCGTCTCTTGCTAGGGTTCTATACCTATATTCCTGCTATGCGAGCGGATTACTTTGCTACAAGAATAGTAAAAGAAGGGGAGAAAGAGCCCGAAGAAGGCAATTATATTCAAGGATCTGTTCTTATTATTCAGGACTACAAGACAAAACGGCATTATGGAGCCATTCGGACACCCATTCCAGAACCATTGCTGAAAGAACTAGAGGCTAGTTTGAAAGACTGTCCTCGAGACTATCTCTTTGTAAAGCGAGATGGCAAGGAGGCTATGAGCCGTGCAGAATTCAGTGCTTGGGCAAATCGGATTTTGACTCGTCTCTTTGAGAAGAGAACGACCTTGACTGCATTACGCCATGCAACCTCAACATCTGAGTGGAAGGACGTAGATATAAAGGCAAAGAAGGAGAAGTCGGCGTCGATGGGGCATTCGGTAGGGATGAGTATGGCGTATGTATGGAAATAGTGTTATTCTAGCCCTAAAAATGTACGGCCAATTTTACTAGTAATAAACATTGTACATCCGGAAGCAATCTGGGCATAAAATATAGGGGTTCTTTTTGTGCAGCATACTAAATACATGGATAGTGCAATAAACAGTAACGAGCTAATCCAGAATAATTTTGTATATATATCCATTTTCTACTCTACACGTATTATTTTAAATGCCTCCTAATTCATGTATTGTAGTCAAGGACAGAAAAGTAAATTGCAAGAGATAGCCAAGGGATCAGAAGGGTCAAGACAAATCAATTTGGAGTTCTTAAGGACATTCAATAACTCTCCTAACTCTTGGAATGCTTCTCCTGCTGTGAAGGGCGGTACATCTAGATACTCCAAGACCGTAATATAAGGGGATATAAAAGAACGCTCAAGAACAAAAAGTAAACCAAAAGGGATTGGAAAGTCAAGACAAAAAGGATTTGGAGCAAATGCAGTTCCTGAGAACGATTCAAGAACGCCCCGCGTCCCGCATCTCTAGTTCTGAAATGAAACTGGTGCAGTAGATAACGGTAGTAAAAGGTGAAACTATAGAAAGGTGATGGTTAAGGGGTATTCAAGAACGATTAGAGAACAGAAAAGTAAAAGTAAGAGGTAGCCAGGAATCGAAAAGTCCAGAAGAAATAATTTGGTGCAAATCCAGTTCCTGAGAGGATTCAAGAACAAGCCCTAGTTCTGAAATGGTAACAGTCCAGTTAAGTACGGTACAACTGAGTAACCTAAGACAAACGGTAATGGTTAAGAAGGATTAAAGAACGCTGAAGAACGAAAAGTGGAATCCAAGAGGTAGCCAGGAATCAAAAAGTCCAGACGAATAAATTTGGAGAAAAAGTGTTCTTGAGTGTTCTGAGAACACTTAGGGGCTTAAAGGGATAAAAGAAAAAGAGGAAAGTAGGTAAAAGAATGAGGAAAGCGGGAGTCTATGGATTGGCAAAGTCACCATACAATTCTCTAGCTTTGGCCATATAAGCAGCATGTGCTTCTTGAACGGTGTCATAAGTGCCAAGATTGATAAAGGTGCCATGAGCAAAATATGATGAATAAATGCAAGATAAATAATGGAAATGGAGTACCATTAAGTAGCTTAAAGGATTGTCTAAGTAATGTAGATGCTGCACGTGTATTTAAAAGCTTGCATTATTCTTTGGAATAATGCAAATAGTTTGCAGAATTAGGGCTGTATCTGCAGAAGTTTGCAGAATTAGGGCTGTATCTGCAGAAGTTTGCAAAATCGCGGCTGTATCTGCAGAAGTTTGCAAAATTGCGGCTGTATCTGCAGAAGTTCGCAGAATTTTGAAGAATTTTGCAGAGGGCTTAAAGACTGCAA
>Ga0209084_1000096_pt1 | contig 84194 bp, 84 predicted proteins | sample C_130820_MF_Meta_FD_187309 | JGI IMG/M metagenome (GOLD analysis project Ga0209084, IMG submission 187309) | Freshwater microbial communities from Lake Croche, Canada to study carbon cycling - C_130820_MF_MetaG (SPAdes) (version 2) | ecosystem: Environmental > Aquatic > Freshwater > Lake...
CTTCGCAAGAAGACTTAACTCGACTACTTCAATCTGGCATGGAAGTTGTAATCGAAGAGTATATTCAAAGAATCGAAAATCAATCTAAAATTATTCTAAATGAAGCTGGAAGTATTCGAAAAGATAGTAACTCAAATTAAGGAGCAACAGGATAAAAGCCGAACTCTGTATCGATTAGGAGTTGACTTGATGGACTATGAGGATTCTTATTGTGCGACTATTACTTTATTACTTAGAGCGTATTATGGAAAGGAGGCAGAGGATTGGATTTCTTGGTTTATTTATGAGAGGGATGACTTAGCCGAAGAGCCAAATCAAGCTTGGGATAAAGACGGTAATCCAATTTGTTATGATATTCCAAGTCTTTGGAAATGTGTTGAGGAAATGAGATGCTCAACTGATTTTGTTGAGTATGGTCTTGAAAAAACTAATCTTGACCTATTTGAATCTATTTTTGGCAGGCCTCATTAATATTTAGTATAATAGCTATATGATACACTCAAATCAAAATAAACTAGTTGATAAGATTAGTCGAATGCATAGATTTAAAAGGCTATCTCAACTACTTGCGCTTCGCATAGCTAAAGCACTTGATCCAACTACAATTAAGTCAAAAAACTTTGATAATAGCGAGCGTGAAGCCGCTAGCGTTTTTAAAAAAATGATTAAATTGTCAAATAGTGAATTGTTAATTAGTCCAGTACTTGGCAAACACTATGTTAAAAATGATGAGAACCATATTTTAATAATAATGGATCAAAACGAACTTACTGTTATTAATCATGTATTTGGTTATAATATTAGTCTTTCACCAAAAACCTATAAAACTTTATACAATGCATTTGTTGGAGAAGTTGAAATACGGCGAAATGAAATGGAAGCTAATTTTAGAAATAATGTCAAACACTCATTAAAAACCTTAATTACTAAAATAGATGAACAAGTTTAATAGATTATTCATAACCGGCGCAAGTATTATTATACTAGCAACAGCACTGGTAGTTACAGGTACAGTCTTTGCTGTATTTAAACCTCAGTCAGCTAAGGTTATATTAGAAGTAGACTCGATCCAGCATGATACAATTAGAATTGAAACTAAGATTGTCATTCACGATACACTAAGGATACCGGCGTCATGTAAAAAAAATCACTGTGATGTAGTTGTAACAAATACTGTTTCAAGTACACCAGACACAATTAAAAAACAAATAGATTAATTATGGAAATAGGATTTGCTGATACATTCTTTGATAGTTTCAAAAGAATGATTAATAGAGAACGCTGGTATTGGAAAACCTGGGATTTTTTCAGATATGATTTACCTAGAGGTTTAAAAAATATGTGGATGTTTCGCAAAGCTGTCTGGAATTATAGATGGTGGAGCGGTCAACACGCAGTATTACCGTTATTACAAGTTGCGCTCCATAATATAGCAATCCGAATTGAAAGAGACGGCATTGAAGAAGAAACCAGCTCAGGTAAAAAGGTTAAAGCTATGAAACGCGCAGCAGAACTTATGCAACATTTTATTGATGATGATTTTATCCAACTGGCTGAGGCTGAATTAGGCGAAACCATACATCATCCATGGGAATTTGAAGATGTTCCAGATAAACCAGGATATTCTCAATTAGTAGATCACGATACGCCGGAAGAACGTGAACATAATCGTAAAGTATTTGCACGATCTCGTGAAATTGAAGAGCAAGAATGGAACGAATTATGTCACCTAATAAAGGGTCAAGATTATTCAAAATTTGAAAAGGATACTAATGGAGATATTGAACATAAAACCGCATGGGACAATTGGCAAAAACAATTTGACGGTAGCGGATTACGCGGCTGGTGGGACTAATAAAATAACTACAATACATATACATGGCAAAACAGAATAGCAAAACCGGCAAAACACCAATGCTTGATTCATTCGGTAAAGATCTTACTCAACTTGCACTAGAGGGCAAATTAGATCCAGTAGTTGGCAGAGAGAAAGAAATACGCAGATGTAGTCAAATCTTGGCTCGTAGAAAGAAAAATAATCCTCTCTTGATTGGGGAACCTGGAGTAGGTAAAACTGCAATCGTTGAAGGTCTTGCTAAAATGATTATTGATAAAACCTGTCCGCGAGTTTTATTTGATAAGAAAATAATAACTCTTGAACTGGCGAATTTAGTAGCAGGTACAAAATATCGAGGTCAGTTTGAAGAGCGCATGGAACAAATAATAGAAGAGGTTCAGGTAAATCCAAATGTTATTCTGTTCATTGATGAAATTCATACCTTAATTGGAGCAGGTTCTGCAAGTGGATCATTAGATGCTGCAAATATCCTAAAACCAGCACTTAGTCGTGGAGAAATTCAGTGTATTGGTGCAACCACACTAGACGAGTTTAGAGGATCAATTGAAAAAGATGGTGCTCTTAGTCGCCGCTTTCAACAGGTAATGGTAAATCCATCTACCCTAGAACAGTCACGCCAGATCATTGAGAATATCAGATCTAAATATGAAGATCATCATTCAGTTAAGTATACTGATGAGGCACTTGATGCATGTGTTGCATATAGTGACCGATATTTACAGGACAGATTTTTACCAGATAAAGCAATTGACTTAATGGACGAAGCTGGTGCAGCAGTTCATATCAATGGAGTAGTTGTGCCAGAAGCAATTAAAAAATTAGAAGAAAAATTTGTTGAGGTAAGTGCTAAAAAACAAAAAGCAGTCGATGCACAACAATACGAAGCGGCTGCAAAACTTAGAGATGATGCTCTTAAAGTAATGAAAGATATTGATGATGAAAAGGTTCAATGGGAAGAGTCGTTAAAGATTAATCGACTAACTGTATCAGAAGAAGATATTGCAAATGTTGTTGCAATTATGACAGGTATACCGGTTACCCGATTAAAAGGTTCGGAGCTTGAACGGTTATCAACAATGGCTAAGTGGTTAAAAGAAAGAGTTATTGGTCAATCTGAAGCCGTGTCTAAATTAACTAAAGCAATTCAACGCTCAAGAGCAGGTCTTAAATCTAAAAATCGGCCAATCGGTACATTCATGTTCCTAGGCCCAACTGGAGTTGGTAAAACCGAATTAGCTAAACAGTTAGCAAAATTTCTGTTTGATACAGATGATTCCCTAATCAGAATTGATATGACTGAATTTGGAGAAAAATTCACATCAACCAAATTAATAGGAGCTCCTCCAGGCTATGTAGGATATGAAGAAGGAGGGCAGTTAACCGAAAAAGTAAAACGCAAACCCTATTCAGTTATCTTATTAGATGAAGTTGAGAAAGCCCATCCAGATATTTTCCATACCCTATTGCAAGTATTAGACGAAGGCCATATGACTGATGGACTTGGCCGAAAAATAGATTTTAAGAATACTGTAATTATTATGACTTCAAATTTAGGAGTTAAGGAATTACAAGATTTTGGTGGAGGTATTGGATTCTCATCATCAACTCCATTTGAACAGCAAAAAGAATTAGCGTCAGGTATTTTAAGAAAAGCGGTTAGTAAACAGTTTGCACCAGAATTTATTAATCGACTAGATGATATTATTATATTTGAGTCCCTAAAGAAAGAGGATGTTGCTCAAATAATTGAAGTTGAATTATTAGATCTTTATTCAAGAGTAAAGGAAAACGGTTATACTGTTGAATTAACGAAGTCAGCAAAAGAATTCTTAATTGAAGCAGGTTACGATCATAAATTTGGAGCTCGTCCATTAAAAAGAGCTATTCAAACTCATGTTGAAGATCTTATAGCTGAAGCATATATTGATGGTAAAATTAAAGATGGAGATCAATTAGTGATTAACCATAAGGCTAAAGATACAAAGTTAACTATTAAATAATGAAGATACTTGTAACTGGCGATCAGGGATTTATCGCAAAAAATCTAATAGGTAAATTAGATAAAAACTTGACGGTTTATGGAATAGACGTTAATGATTTTATGGTGGTTGACGATTGGCAAAGTCAATTAATTGATATTGTTGCAAGCTTATCGCCTGACGTAATATTTCATGTTGGAGCATGTTCTGATACGCTAGAACAGAATGTAAATTACATGATGAATCTTAATTATGAAGCCACTAAAATATTATCTGAATATTGTTATATGGCAAATTGTAAAATGATCTATTCATCATCTGCTGCAAACTATGGGGTTAATGGAAAGAACCCATCTAACCTATATGGCTGGAGCAAATATGCAGCTGAAGATATAGTAAAAGCAAAGGGCGGAATTGCACTTAGATATTTTAATGTGTATGGACCTGGTGAAGAACATAAAGGCAAAATGGCATCAGTTGCATATCAATCATGGTTAAAAAGGCAAGCTGAAGAAAGGGTAATATTGTTTCCAAAGAAACCAACTAGAGATTTTGTTTATGTTGATGATATTGTTTCTGCAAACTTACATGCACTTGAGAATTACGAGCAATTTGCAGGCAATCATTTTGATGTAGGCAGCGGAGAGTCAAGATCTTTTGAAGAAGTTATGCAATTGATGCAAATACCATTTGAATACACTGAGGACTCAATAATTCCTAGCGGATATCAATTTTTTACAATAAGTAACAAAAATGAATGGTTACCTGGCTGGACACCTTTATGGACAATTGATACTGGAGTTCCAGCATATTTAGAATATTTAAAAAAATCAAAAGAAGATGGGTCATCAAATTAAACCAACAGTTTGCAAAGGTTGTGAAGTTCCAAAAGGTTGGGGCAGAGAAATTATAATTGAAAATAATGATAAGTACTGTGGCAAGATTTTACAATTTAACGAAGGTTGTAAATTCTCAATGCACTATCATTTGCTTAAGGATGAAACTTGGTACGTTAACACGGGAGCATTCATATACAGATGGATTGATACTGAAACTGCTGAAGTTCAAGAGCAGACTCTTACGGTAGGCGATGTAGTTCGTCAGTTACCTGGGCAACCTCATCAAATTGAAGCACTATCTGATGGAGAAATATTTGAGGTCTCAACAACTCATATGGATGAAGATTCATATCGCGTGTGGAAAGGCGACAGTCAAAAATAATTTAATAGCATGAAAAAAATTCTTGTAATAGGCGAAGCCTGTATTGACATATTTGAATATGGTAAATGTACCCGACTTAATCCTGAAGCCCCAACTCCAATTTTTCAATCAGATCATATTGAAACCAATGGTGGAATGGCAAGTAATGTATACGGTAATATCAGAAGCATTGCTGGAAATTGGGAAATTGATGTTGATTTTATAGGTCAAGCAAATGGAAAAATTACCAAACACCGATTTGTAGATATTAATTCAAACTATATTCTATTACGGGTAGATAATGATGGACCAGTTGAACCACTTACAATTGGTTCGCTTGATTCGGAAATTTTATATCAAATTACATCCGCTGATATTGTAGTAGTTTCTGACTATAATAAAGGTTTTCTAACTGAAGAAACCTTAGAAAAGATTGCACGCCACGCTAAATTAAGTTTTATTGATACTAAAAAACCTCTAGGCTGGTGGGCTAATGATTTTAATTTTATTAAGATTAATAAAAAAGAGTTTGAGAATCCAGCACACAATAAGGACTTCATTAAGGGTAGTATGGATAAGCTAATTATTACGCTTGGAGCAGAAGGCGCCAAATGGAACGGAACTCAAGTATATCCGCTTAACCCAACTGAAGTAAAGGACGTATCTGGTGCTGGTGATAGCTTTATTGCTGGCTTGGTGGTTGAATATCTAAAAAGTAATGATATTATCCAAGCTATTCAATTTGCTAATGTCTGTGCAGGTATAGCAGTTTCACAAAAGGGCGTAGTTTCAGTAGAGTGTCCAGATAAATAATTAAAAATATCCATACACAATGGGAAAATTTGGTAAAAATAAACTACCTAAGTTCATGAATAAACCTGATGATAGAATAGGTTCAAACCCTCACATCCAAGAGGAACACCAGGATGATGAAATGCAACCAACAATAGTATCTATGTCTGGCCACGGAGATGACCATGCAATGATTGTAATTAGAACTAAAAGCGGCGAAGAATTAGAGCTTCAATTTAATTATGATGGAGAAGGAATGTTAACTGCTCAACACGGTGAACATGAATATTCTATTCCAGTAGAGGTTGAATATGTAGAAACTGAAGAAGTTGATGAAAAACTTAAGGGCAAACAGGTAAAATTAGATAAGAATCATAACGGTAAAATTGATTCAGAAGATTTTAAATTACTTAATAAATCTAAAAAGTCTAAAAAAGATACTGAAGGTAAAGTTGCTGAAACTTTTGAAGGTTTTGTAAATGAGTGCTGGACTCCTATGGAAGAAGGTTACAATCTAGCAATGTCAGAAGAAGCTAAAAGAGCAATAAAAGCACTATGCGAAGAAATGTTAATTCAAGAAGCTCAAAGATGTGATGAAGATGCTGACCCAATGCATACTTACGAAAACTATTTAAACGAATGTGGTTCATATATGACTGAGTGCATGATGGAAGCTGCTGCTAGTATGCCAGTAGAAGAGTCAGAGGAAGACTTAACGGCTAATCAATATTACCCTAACCGAAAATTAAGAGGTTTGGACAGAGAGGCAAAGCTTGCAGCAAATGCAGACTTTGCAAACGATCCAGAAATAGCAAATCCTACTCCTAGAGGAATATATTCATGTAAAAACTGCGGAACTAAATACGATGGTTACCCAGGTCATAAATGCAAAAAGTGCAAAGCAGAAGGAATGTCACAGGATCCAGATAGCCAAAGTAATGAATTAAGGCGCAGACATCCAATACGTGATGAAGACGATACTGCTGGGCTTTATTATTAATAGCTCTAATTATTTTAAATTAAAAGCCCGTTTATCGGGCTTTTTTTATTTAGGCTGGAACGGGAATAAATAATCCTATGGATATGCACAATTCAAAAATGTCATCTGGTGAAGTTACGGTTCCTGCAAGTTCGTTTAATCAACAAACTGACCGGAATATTCAACCCAGCCCTACTGGAATCAGTATGGGTGGAATACCGACATTCTGGTTATCAAGTCAACCTATTTCTAGACGTGATATGACAGCTAACTCAACACCGCTTGGCGCAAACCCAAAGAGCTATAAAGTTCTTAAGTTTGAGGAATTCCATTCTGGTAAATACCAAGGCGATCCAGAAATTGATAAATAACAAAAAACAATTACTATGAGTAACAAAATTTTAAATTTCAAAGACTTTAAAACTGGTGGAAAACTTAGTGACCCAAAAACTGCAACTAGCGTAAAAGCAGCAGATCCAGTTAAAAAGGAAAAGTCAATAGACCAAGTAAAAAGAGCTGACTTAACTCATCCTAAAATTACCGTGCCTGACTATTCAAAAACAGTCAAGACTCCAGTAATGGAAGGTGTAATTGAAGATACTCAAGTTAAAATTGATGATCTTAAACTGCAATTATCTAAATTAAGCCAGACTGATGCAACATATTTACAAAAGAAAAGGGATATGGATGCTCAAATTGCAACATTAACTAAGGCTAGTGAAGATGCTGCGAAAGTAGCAACTACTGCAACAAAATAAAAAAATTAACTAAATGACTTTAGACGAATTAATATTAGATGTACAGAATGAATTGACATTTGCTAAAGCATTGCCGTATTCAATTCCTGAACAAGAGATTAAGCGTATTATTACAATCGCTGAAAGATATTTTTACGATAACTGGAAACATGCAGTTGAGCCAAGATATTTACTAATACCGAATAACGTATTTACAAATCCAGCATTTAAAGTTGACCGTTCAATTCAATTACCTGATTGTGTAGGATTTGTACATAATGTAATGGAAGCAAAGGGTGGAGCATCAATGTTTGGGACAATGGATTTAGACTTTGCGGATAATAAATTTATTGGATCAGAAATGTTCCTAACTCCATTTATTGGAGAGTCAATTATGTATCGTACTGTTATATTTTCTTTTCTAGACCTGGTTAAAGGTTTTACAATTGATACATTTGCATACGACTATAATAAAAATACCCGAAAATTAGCAATTCTTGGAAGAACTCCAAAGGGTTCTCAAATGGTAGTTCATATTGCTAAAAAGATTCCAGCTGATGATCTATACAATGATGAGGTATTTCAAAGATACGTTAGAGCAAAAGCTAAATTGAGACTTGGTGATCTACTTACAACCTTTGACTATAATTTACCAGGTGGAATAAAACCTAATTATGCAAACTTAGTAACCAAAGCCGAAGCTGAATTAGCTGGAGTTATGGAGATGATGAAAACTGAAAATACTGCCGACTTCTTGTACTTTGCAAGATGGTAATTAATATATGATTCAACCAGTAGGAAAAGACCTTTATTTAAGAGCACCAGGCGATCCAAATTATCAAGAAGGGGTATTTGAATCAAATGACTCGATTGAAAATGCGCTTCAGCAGGTACGTATGGTATTACTAACCAGACCAGGTGAAGTATTAGGTGAAGATATTGGATTTAATGCTGAAAAATATCTTTTTGAATTTGAATTTTCAAGTCTTGAACCTATGGAAAAAGATGCAAATGACCAAATTAATGAATATGTGCTTTTTTCTAAACCGTATAAGATAACTGCTGCTGGATTTACAATGGAAGATATTGGTGATCCATATAAAGTTGGATTGGGCCTAGATATTAAAGTAGATGGTAAATCTGCATTTGCAACAATGTTTGACCTTTAATTACTGGTTAGACCTAATAAAAAAGCGAAGAGTTATCTTCGCTTTTCTTGTTTATATTAAAATGTAATAATTGGTTATAGGTCCCAATCAGTTGATGCCGGAACAGTGAAGTAGCTGGTACCATCAAAGTTAACACTACCTCCACCGCTTGTGAATGGAGAGTCTGAACTCCAAGCAGCTGAACCAACATTGGTAATTGTTCGAGCAAACGTAGATGAATCAGTTGTTAAACTTCCACTAGCTGTTGCAAGTATTAAGAATTTAGTATCATCAACCGCGGTTAATGGAGAAGTTGGAACGCTGAATGACGATCCAGAATAAAGAGATCGAGCAGTCCATCTAAAGTTAGTCATTTTACCTTTAACTTGACTATCTGGCCCTGGCTCTGCTCCAATATATAAAACATTAGAATTAGACGGAATTGCGGCATTCCATGTTCCAGTTGCTTCACGTGTACCATTTATATAAAGTGAAAGACTTCCGTTTGATCGAGTTACTGCCATATGATGCCATGTATTAGTAGCTAGAGCTAATGAGCCTTTATCAACTTTATAACCTCCGCCAGTCCACCAATAAACGTGACCTCCAGTTTGTTCAATTGAAACGGCATTTGGTGCAGGGAATGCTCCCAATGAATATGGTCGTGGATGTCCAGTAGGAGTAGCCCAACTTGTAACTTTAATCCACCATTCAATTGTAAAGTCAATACCCGGTACACTAGTTGTAGTTGTTGTAGTTGCAGCAGCTGTTGTAGTTGTTGTAGTAGGAGCAGCGGTTGTAGTTGTGGTAGTAGGAGCAGCGGTTGTAGTTGTGGTAGTCGGAGCAGCGGTTGTAGTTGTTGTAGTTATTTGTCCACCTCCACCACCAGCAGCGGCCGCTGCATTTGCAGCTTGATTACCAGCCTGACGGGCTTCCATTATATGTTTATTAATTGCAAGTTCTCGCATTTCTTCTTCATATTTAAGACGAGCCACTTTTTGATCAGGAGTTTCTTCACCCCAGTTAATAAATTTATCCATTCGATAGTAGTATTTTTAATTAGAGTTATTTATTTTGACCGCTAATCCAAGTTTCAAAATCAGTCTCAGGTTTCCAAGATAATATTGAATCTGCTCTATCAATATTTGCAAGACTTGCCTTTGGTTCAAGCCTAAAACCAATCGATTCAGTCTTTCCGCCTAGCATCGCTGCAATTTGATTAACGCTAAGAGATTTTCCTGAGCCTATATTAATAACTGAGTGCAGAAATTTAGATGACATTGCTAAAAAGTTAGCTATGGCAACGTCTTTAACGTGAATAAAGTCTCTGGTTTGATTACCGTCATTTACAATCGGTAATTTTTTACCGAGTTTAGAATTTTCTAAAAAGATTGGAATAATCGACCGGTATGAACTTTTTGGATTGGTTCTTTCTCCAAATACATTAAAATATCTTAAACAGGTTGTAACTATTCCATAATTATGCGAATATAACTTACAATACTGTTCACCAACTTGTTTACTTAAAGCATATGGTGAAATTGGATCAGGTTCAACTTGTTCAGAAGTAGGCGTAATCAAAGTATTTCCATATACTGAGCTTGATGAACTAAATACGAATTTTTTAACCTCAGCGATTCTGCATGCTTCAAGCATATTAACTGTACCAGTAATATTAACTTGGTTATAAGGTTTAGGATCCTCTAATGATCCCTGTACTGAGGTTAATGCTGCTAAATGGAATACACATTCAGAACCTTTAATGATGGTAGCAATCTTCTTGGGATCATCTGCAATATCATAGACCCTAAGATCAACTTTGCCCTTAGGTAAATTTGAACGTTTTCCACTAGACAAATCGTCTATTACGGTTACTACATAACCTTCCTGTAAGAGAAGATCAACTAGGTGAGAGCCGATAAAACCTGCTCCACCAGTTACTGTTACTTTTTGAGTCATCTATATTAAAATTAAAGTTGTCCTTTAGTTCCAACTTCAGAAGAGGTTTCACCAGTTGGGGCAGTTTCTCCAGCTGGAGCAGCAGGTGCTCCACCACCAGCAGCAGCAGCTCCACCTCCACCAGCCGCAGCTTCTGCTGCTTGGCCAAAGGCAGCTAAGTAATTACGATTCTTGTCAATATCTTCATCACTTAGTTTTAAGTATTCCTTAATTAGGTACTCTGTTGAGAAATACGGTTTGTTTTCATCGTCAACTACAGCTTTCATTGAATTTAAGGTTGCAAGACGCTTATTCAATAATTCTTGATTCTTGATTTCTTCAAACACATTATCATCATGCCATACCATACCAACGGCATTTGCAAATTTGTGATCGGCTTTAAGATCTTTAACATCCAAACACATTTGTAAATAAAGAGGTTTTGTAATAAGTTCTTTATAGGCAGAGCGTAACCGTTTTACAAATTTATTGTATCTAATCTCTTCGCGTGAAATACCTTCAGCATTCATAGTATATGCACCTTGACCTTCAGACCAACGTGAATAAGGTAATTTAGAATCAAGCTTTAATTTATCATGAAAGTACTTTAATAATTCTGAACCTGATAAATTTGGTCCAGGATATTCAAGTGCTTCAATCTCAATTTTCTCTCCACGATCATTTACTGGAAGAACGTAATTTTTATAGAATAGAATATTAGGTTTTCCATCAACACTTAATTCTCCAGTAGAACCGTCAAATGAAATATCTTCTTTTAGGGTATTTGTAAATTCCCTAACGTCTTCTTTTGCTTTTTGCATTGATTTTGTTCCAACTGGCACGGTAGTCTTTAAGCGGATTGGCGCATTCATTGTATGCCAAATAACTTTAGAGTGTTCAATTAAACGAAGTAGATTAAATGATCTAACTAGACGTTCAACAAAACTTACCCGCTTTGTTCTGAATTCATTTGAGTATGAAATATAGATTATTTGAGAGTCAGTTAATGTGCGATTCATTTTATTTAATGGATCACGCTGTGCCCATTGTAGATAAATCAAACCTGCCGCATCTTTTTTAACTTCAGGATAAAGAGTAGATGGATCTAATTCTTTAAATCCAATAATATCTTTTGGATTTGTTAAGTTATCATAAATAATCTCAAAAGCCAAATGGCCCTCAATTAACCATTGATAAAAATACTGCCATGCAGAAATACCACGATCAAAACTCCAAGCACTATAAATCTTTTCAAAATTTTCACGATACTTATCAATTACCTTTTCTTGGTAGTTAAGACGTTCTTCTTTATTTTTACCTCGATAGTTAATTTCTCCAAGTAAGTCATTTGGATAACAGAATCGGTTATCTTCATCATATACAATTGCATCATCAGTAATTGTCTCAATTATAAACTCAATTTCACCGTTTGATGCAAGATCACGAAGACGTTCTCTTTTTTGAACATAATCTAATTGAAAAAATGCAATTGATTTGTTTTTTAATGATGAAGTTGTATCAGATAAGGCAAGGGTTGCTCTCATTAGATCATCGCCCATTGCATTATTAAAGCCAGTCATCTGACCTTCAATATAACCAATTGCTTGAGAGTTTTTTACCAAAAGGTCATCGTACTTCATACCAAAACGGCTTAGAGCGGTTAAACCTGATCTAAGGCCTCTTAATGGGTTACTATCTAAAAATCCTGCCATTTATTTGTTTTATTTTATTTCAAAGAGTGAAAAACTTGATCTTGCTGATATCATTTCATCAGTTGAATAGTTTGCTAGGTGTAATTTAGGCACATCATTCCAATCTATTAATGACAAATTTCTCATCTTTTCTCTATTGTATTTATTCACCAGAAGATTGAATTTAATATCGGGTAAACCAGATACAGCTTTAATAAAGTCTAAGTTAACTCTATAAAAGGCAGAAAGTTCACTCATTCTGAGCCGTTTATCAATATCAATCAAGGTTCCATCTGAATAGCATTTATCAAGCAAATTTGCAACCTGCTTAAGATACGTTCGGATAAACTTTTTACGTAAAGGTTGTGACATTAACTTGACATTTAAGCCAAATCCATCAGTACTTAGTGCCAAAAAGATTGGCCGATTATCGTAAAATGGCTTTTTAACTTTTGGATACCGTTCAATTAGTGAATCTTCTCTAGTTGATGGGTTCTTCATCATTTCATATTCGTCAAACGTTGGAACCTGATCAGGCCCAATTGGGTCAAGCTCTATGTGAGTATAAAAATGCCCAGGCATTAAATAGGTCTTTGATGTATTTGTATTTGAACCGAATATATGATTTGGATTTGGACTAAACTCTGGGTCTGTTCCATTTTGATAAAAGTCCTTTAATTTCTCTAATTGATTCATTTATATCTTTTATATTGATTTGAACAGAAAGTTTTCGGTTATTATGCCAAATTTTAAACCTCTTACTGATGCAAACTCTTTAGCTGCTTCAAATTTAGCCTGGTTCACAATATATTGTTTTGCAGCATATACATAATTAGCAGTTTGTTTGTCAGTCATTCTGGCTGGAGCAGTTGGCGGTTTTGTATACTTATCAGGTTTTACTTCAATTAAGTATTTTGATTCAAGACCGCTTGCATCTTTAACTATAATTAAGAAATCAATATAATATGTGTGAGCTCGTTTATCTAATGGCGAGTAATATGGAATTCCAATTGGTTCACTTGCGTATTTTATAACGGTTGGGCTGCTATCACACCATTTTAGGAACTTAAATTCCCATGAACTTCTAAACACAATATTATTGGGATCACCTAAATATTTCTCTGGTTGTGCAGGTTTAAAATAACCCTGTCTAATTTTACCTGCTCTAGGTTTTAGGAAGTCTTGAATCTTCTTTGGTTCTTTAGGTTTCATATAGTTATTTATAGGTACGCCATGTCAAACACGGAATCGCTAAAATAACTGTTGAGCCAAAGGTTAAAGTCTTTAAGTGAATATTGGGAATCCCTATCATGTATATAGCAGAATAGGTCATTAATGTCTTTGACTTTATTTAATGAAACTTGGTCATCAACCGAACTAAATTTTCTTTTTAGGTCGCCAATTGCTTTATTCCATAAAAATACGGAATATCCTTGTTTAATAAAGTTCATCATTTGGGTTTTACCAGCCTTGTCTCGGTCAAATAAGACTTGAGTTGCGCCTTTTGCTCCAAGATTAGAAAAAATACTTCGGGCCTTTGATGCTCCAGAGGTTGCAATTGCATTATCTACAAATAGAGAGTCAAATTGGCCCTCAGTCATTCGGATAGGTTTACTAAAATCAATATTTAAGATATTAAAATAATTATTTAGAAAATTAGCATCCTCTACTAATTCTTTGGTTAAACCCCTTTGTGAAAATATTTGAGAAAGATCAGTATATGATTTAATAATATATTTACGCTCAGTATTTGGATCAAGATTACGAATTGAAAATCCTAATAACCTACCAGATCGCTTGTCAAAATTAAAAATATAAACCTTATTATCAGAGGAGTCAGTATAGAGGCAATCTCCAAAATCTTCAATTAAGTTAAGTCCTCTACCTTTTATGTATTGGTATGCAGTAGAAGTTTCATCAACTAAGTCAAGTCTTTTTAACGAAAACCTGTTAATTACATCAGTTATTTTAACTAATTGTGAAGTATCAGAAGTTAGGAATCGGATTAATTGATTCTCGGTTCGCTTTGACTGAACAGGTTTGTACTCATCCTCTAAAATAAAACTTGGCAACATTATTCCATGCTGCTTGCTCATTCGCGCTACAAATTCTCCAACTGTCATGTATGCCATGCAGCCATCGTTAAAACATTTGTAGGCTCCAGTATCTAAATATAGATTACCACGCTTCTTAGCAACTTTTTTATCAGAGTCACCGCAAATTGGACATGCAAAATTTAATTTACGGCCAGTATCACCATCAATTTTTTGTTTTTCTGGCACATCATGGAATCTCTTACGCAGAAGAGTTTCAATGAATGCGGTTATTTCTTCAATCTTCATTAGTTACGGCTACTGCCTTTACTGGTTTGGGTTTAATTGCGTTTTTATAAGCCTTTTCTAAATCGTATCCCATTTTAGAATAGTCTTTGCCAGTTTTAACGGCTTTTTCGTATTTGTCAGTCTGTAACCATACTCTTCCATCTGGTGAATTAATTTCAGTCCAACCATTCTCTGCTAAATAGGCTTCCATAACTTCTTGTGGAATTGCAAATGGATCTTCAACTTCAATGCCTAACTTCTTTGCAACTCTGTCTCTATATTTAGCAAGCTCGTGTTTTGGAACAATTACTGTAGTTAAGCCATATTTAGAAATAGCTGAAATATAGGTTGTAAATAATTCTGGCGGTACTTGTAAATCCGGATTACCAATAAACGTTTGGCAACTTTCTGGAATTTCACAATATTCTAAAGTTTCAGTATTTACTGAATATAGTGGGAATGTTTCTTCTGGCGTAAAATCTTTGCTGCGACTTCTTGATTTAACTACTTCAATTTTTCGGGTTAATTTTGGAGTTAACTCAGTAAATCCAATTGCAACCAATAATTTATTGATTGGCTCAATAATTAATCTAAAGAATTGCTGATCGCGATCCATAGGTACTGCAATTTCTTCAGGATAAGAACCTGGAGCATAGGCAAAAATATCAAAGTTATATGCATTCTGTGCTGCATAATAAAATTTAATTTTTGAACCACTGCGAATTAGTGGATACTTTTGATTGTTTGTTGATTTAATTAAGTGATTATGATAGGCAACTGCTCTACCGTAAATTGGCATTCCAGTTTCTAATACTAGTGGAACTAAACTTTTTAGGTACTCTTCATAAACTCTAACTGAGAAGTTAAATGCAATTTCTTCAACTGGTAAAGCATCGCATTCAGTTTTTAGTGTTGCCAGTTTTGGAATAAGATCACCTTCTAAGTCAATATTATAGCCAATATCAAGTAGATAGGAATAAAGTGTTTGTAAATGTTGTCTTGCCCAAACTGGATATGAGGCTTGAATTGCCTCAAGCCCTTTAATAATTAATGACTCTTTATCTAAAAGGCGTTCGTGCTTATTATCTTTATACGAAACTTTTAAAATATATTTTTTCTTAGCTAACCAAATTCCAGATCTAGATAAATTTTCAAGTTCAAAATTTTGGCGGTTATCTGTATTAAAGTGAACTGCGTATTTTTCAAACGCTTGTTCAAAATAATTTTTAAGTCGATTACGATTAATTGCCAAACAAAATTCAAGAGATTGAGTATCAGTTAATTCAAAATCTTCAATTGAGCGTATTGCATAATCAAAGCACACATAAACTGAATCGGTATCAGTATACACAGCTGCTTCTTTCTCAATTTGATTGATTGTTTTACCTGAAATACCTAATTTCTCATGCAATTCTGTGTCAAGGTGCCACTTTTGTTGGAAATAGTGGTTGATTGCCTTGATTGAAAATTTAATTAAGTCTTGGCCTTGTAAAGTAATAGACTGCGCTATTTCGTTATTATGAAAATAGAAATACTTATTACCAAATGCACCATAAAATGAGTTAATCAAGATCTTGATTGCATTTTGTTTTAAATCAAGTGACTTTATTTGTTGTTCTAGTTGTTTTGACATATCGTGTTATACTTGGCTTTGCATATTTTGGTTTAATATACTAATAAATAACCTAAAAGTTAAGGAACGGTGAAAGAAATCACTAAAGACGAACGCTTGATTACTCAAACTTATCCATTTTTGGTAAATTTCCCATTTAGGGATGAATTTACTATGGAAATTGCAAACTCTCCGGTTCTTGCAGCAATGTTTGATGATGAATTTGAACCGGTTAGAACCTCTAAATCACCAGTTGTAATTGATTTTATTCATAATGGTAGCCCAATAAAGTCAAAAATTTCAATATTTAAAGAAGACTTACTGTGGATAGATGAAGTTGCTAGCTCTGTTAAAAAACTTGATAAAATATCAAAACAAATAGATCGTGGACTAAAGTCAAAGGATCTATTGGTAAAACGCAATATTTCAATTGAAACTGATGAATGGTTGACTGGTGTAGCTGATCCAAAGAGCGCATTAAGTAAAGAAGTTTTTAATGAAGTACTTGGAAGCCTTGTATCAAATCAACCCGTTGCAAAGGTTAGTGAACTTGTAACTACCATCAATAAGCTATATTTAAAAAAGGGAATAATTAAATTATCTCAAACTGATGCAAATTTAATATTTACGTTTATTCATTTTAGATTAATTTATGCAAAGCTTATTTTGGGAATTGTTATCTCATCAAAAATATCAATATAACAAATGGAGCAGCTAAATCAATTTATTGAATATCTTTATACAGTTGAAGAAAATTCGTCCTCCTTAAACCAAGAGCAGGTAAAAAAACTTCAAATGATTCAGTCAAAGGTTACTGAGATTGTAAATAAAGTTGAATCTATTGCAACAAATGCAGTCAATCAATTACAAACGGCTCCCCAACCTCAACTAGAATTACAGTTAGCTGAAAATTCAGTATTTAGATTTGGTGAATTTATTGAAATTAATGAGAAAATTGTACAACGAGGTAAAAACTGGGTTGTTATGAATAAAAAAGGTACTAAAGTTTTAGGTACACATCCAACCAGAGAAAAAGCAGTTAAGCAGTTACAAGCAATTGAAATAAGTAAAGCTGGCCGCTAATGAAATTACAAAGATTCCAACAGTTTATTAATGAGGCCAGGCACTGGTCAGAGGAGCCGTTTTTATATGGCAGATACGCAGAGGTGTTTACTGATTTTGGTTTTGAAGCAGATATTCCTGACTTGATTCATGCAGTTGAACAAAAATGGACGGACTTAAAGAATAGCTATTGGTGGAATCGAGAGCAATGGCGTAAAGATCATTTTGCACTTGATGTAAAGGTACACTCTTGGCCAGAGGCTGATACTGTTAGAGAAATACTAGGAGAACCTGATATGCCAGAAGAGGCAATTGATGATGAATGGTGGGTATGGATGAATGACACACGTGAAGGATTTGTTGACGACCTGTTTAGCCTCTATCCATGGATTGATGATATTAATTGGGGAGGTAAAAGCGGCGGCTGGTTATTATTAGCACCACCATTTGATGATGAATCTACCCGAAATGATATTGAAGAGCGATGTGACGAATATAATAGTGAAAAGCAAGACCTAAAGGAAAATGGAGATTGGGAAAAGGCTGTGGCTATTGAAAATAATCCAAATTTTCAAAGATTAAAACAATTAGGAATAGCAAATGAACATAGCGACCTTATTGTGCTAGTCTCGCAGATTGAAGGATTTAAAAACAATTTAACTGGAACTATTGAACAATTAACACAATGGGAATCTGATATGGAAGCAATACAAGCTAGAGTTGGTAAATTTGAAGATAATGCAGAAGAATATTTTTATGCATGGTTAAGAAGTAGAGAAGATTAAAGATATACGGACTTAGGACCGTAATAGCCTCGGCTATTTGAACCTCTCGATATCGCTATCCGAGAGGTTCTTCGTTTTTATCGACCAATAAATTTAGTAAGATCAAATCTGTGTTTGCTGACAATAAATTTCTCTTTAAGATAAATGGTTTCTCTGGCTTTTCCATGTTTTACAATATAGCCATCAAGATCATCAATTAAATCGTATACGGTAACTTCATGTTTTCCAGCAAGCTTACGCATACCTCGACCAATTGCTTGACGAATTGTAACTTCTGATTTATAGCTCTCAGCAAAAATAATTTGGTTAACCCGCTTTAGGTCAATACCAGTTGCAAAAGTACCATAACTTGCAACAATGACTGCTCCAACTTCTCGTTCCATCGCCTCTTTATAATCAGCACGATCTCCGCCATCAACTCCACCGTCTATATAATATGCATGTTCATTCCACTCTTTTATTTTATCGCAAATTCTTTGACCGTATTGGTCCTTTACATTAATGAATAGGATTAAGGTATTACCTCCAAGTTTTTGGACAAATGAAGAAATAAACTCAATTCTGGGTTCGTATGAAATAATAAATGCACGTTCTGCATCAAATAAGTCCTTACCAGCTTTACCTGATTCCCTAAGTGCTTTATATTCTCTAACAAATGGCTCGGTTATTGGATAGTCTAGGTTAACCATTTTAATATAGACATTTGGCGAGTGCTCTTGATCAATTAAGAAACTTGACTTAAGAGTCATACTTAATGGACCTAAAAATTCTTGAATCTTAAAAAAATCTGAATACTGTTCTTCAATTTTAATTGTACCAGAGAGTCCAAGTTTATATTCAACATTAGTTGATGCCAACAAAATATCTTTAATTGAAGCGCCTCTTGAGGTATGGCACTCGTCTATACAAATAACTGAAAATCGTTTAAAAAATTCAGGTTCTTTATTTTTTAAACTTTGATATGTAGAAATAACCAAGTCAGCCTCTTCAAATTTCTCTTCAGAATACTTGTTTTGACCACCAACTGATAGCACTGAATAATTCATTAGGCCAGTATGGTAATCCTTTTCAAATTTCTCGGCAGTTTGGCCGACTAGTGAAATATTAGGAACTACAATTAGGGCTTTTTTATCTTTAGTGATAATTCCTTTACGTTTTAGGAAAGAGATATAAATGTATAGGATTAGGGTTTTACCAGCAGAGGTTGCAAGTTCCTGAGAACAGAATTTATATTTTAAGGCTCGATGAGCTGCTTCAAGTTGATAATCATATGCCGTAATTGATAAACCGTCTAATAGTACAGATGCAAATTTATCTAATTGGTCCTTGGTAAATGATAGGTTAAGTAGATCCTCTAAGCCTTCAATGTTTATTTCGTAATCGTATTTCTTGCCGAAATTAATAATTTCCTTCCATAAACCAACACCAATCTTAAAATCCTTATCGATAAATTTATCATAACCATCCCATAATTTTCGTTTGTATAGCTTATTAAAATGATAGCCTTTTTGTCTCTTCCTAAAATAAAGTTGCAGGTCCTTAAGCTCGCGCTTCATTTCGTGCTTAACTAATTGTAGGTGCTGACGGTCATCCGTTAATTTAAAAGTTAACAAAGTATTTGGTAATTTTAATGCCCATCCAATAGTTTTTGGACATCTAGTCGTGTTTTTATTCCAAATAGAACAGCGTCAGTTGTTTTAATTGATTCTGCATAAAATGCAATTTGATTCTCAATCTGTTCTAATTTTTCTTTGATTGTTGCAGTTTTACCGTCAACTATCGTATTCTTTTCATTGGTACCATATCGGATTTGATGATTCTTTGAAGCATCAACCCATTCTTCACCTTTCTTTTCTCGATACGTCTTTTTTAATTGAGTAAAGTGCTCAATTAGAGTGTGGTTTTCTTCTAATAATCGCTGGCGTAGACTTAGGAAGGTAACTTGAGCTTCCGGTATCTTTCGGATATTCTCAAGTAATTTGATTCCAATATAAATTTCTCCAGAAAAAGATTCTCTCTTTTCTCTGAATACTTCAGCAATTGTTCTTTTTTGGGGAGTTTGTTCTTCCATCTAAATATTCTATCAAAAAGCTTAGTTAAGTTTTAACTAACGAAAGAATAATATACTCCTTCTATTTGATAAAAGTCAGATAAAAAGTCAGTAATTGTGGTACTTGCGTAAATTGTATTACCAAGTGGATGGTTATCGCCATTTTTATAGAATACGGATACTCCGCCATCATACAGACACACGACTGAATCTAAATTATAGTGCTTTATTGAACCCTTTGCCATGTTCTTAAATTCATCGTCTGTCACTTCAGTACCATGATTAGTAACAAAGATACTTGGAAAACTACGTTTCATTCGGTAACCTGAACCTTCAATTGAGTGTATAACTTGTAGAACATAACTTAATTTGCCATAGGAATCAAGGTCAGCTAAGACTTTATTGTATTGATCTGGATCGGTAAAGTTGTAAACAACGAACGGCCTCTGGTTTTGCACACAATCTCTAACCAGGTTGTACCTGTTTCCATTGTATTCTCTGGTATGTCGTATTGATCTGCTCATTATTTAGTATATTAGATAAAACTACTAGGTTATTTATCAGTAAAATATTCCATGGAAAAAGGACAACACATTAATATATTTGATTTCGATGAAACCTTATTTAGGGTTCCTGGTTATACATGTAGTGAAGCTAAAGGAAAGAGCCCATACGAATGGTTTGACTCAGCTGAATCACTTGACCAAAAGTTTAATATTTGCGGTATTGCTAATACAATTGAGCATGCTAGAGCAGATGGTTTGAATTATTTGATAACTCATAGAGTTAAAGCATGTCAACCTAAAGTTCTAGATCTACTTTCAGAGTATAAGATTAGGTTTGAAAAGACCTATTTTTTAGGAAGAGAAGGCGATAAAGCAGAGATTGCAATTGACTTAATTAGAGAAACTGAGGCTGATTCAATTACAATATACGAAGATTCTCTTTGGGAAATTATCAAATATACTTCATGGTTCTTAGATGCAGGGCTTACCATCGATATTAATTTTATTTTTATTGATAAAAGTCGAGTAATTACAATAGATTGGGATACGGCCCGATCCCTAGAAGAATTTTCAATAACAGAAAGATTAAAATTAATATGATATTATTTGTAGAAGGCGCCAGACACTGTGGCAAAACATTCTTAATTAACAAATTTATAGAAAACTGTAATGATCCACGGCTTGAATATTATAAATTCTATTTTGCTGATCACATTAAAACTCTAGATTTAGTAGAGTTAGATAGTGATCCAAGTTTACACTATTTCAGTTTAGGCAACATTATGACCATTATGGAAATGAATCTTAGACCTGAATACAAAGATAAAATTTGGATATTTGACAGAGCAATCATATCTGCTTATACTTGGGCAATCCTAAGAAAAAGAGTAAGCCGAAATAAAGCTGAGCTTGAATTTTTAAAGTTACTAAATACTACCCTATATTCAAATTCCAAGACACTAGTGGTTAGTGTAGCTGGCCAAACCGGCGATTCAAATCGAGTTAAAGATACTTGGGATGGAGCTCATTCAACAACAGAAGAACAACAGTTAATGGCTCATTTACTTGAGTTAGCAGTGACTGAATTAACGGATTCAGCCAAAAATAACAAACTAAGCATTGTTTTTAATAGTTTTGATGAAGCCTCAGTCAATTCCTTTAATCAAGAGTGCTATGCATTATTAGGAATAGAGCCTAATAAATAACCAATATGGCAGGATTATCGCACTTACGAGATGTTTATGAAAAACGTGGAAAAGAATTTTTAGAAAATCTTCTTAATAAAACAGTTATCATTAATGAAAAAAATGATGGTGCCTATTTTGGTGCCAAACGGGATGCAAAACAAAATAACTTTAACTTCTTTAAAAAAGACAGTAAAATTGGTTACATCGACCGAGTTCTTAGTAAGTACTACGAGCCGGGTATTAGACATTTTGAAAGTATTGGGGGTAATTTAACCTCAATACCTGAAAATTATGTATTTGGAATGGACTACAATCCTTCTAAAGAGGTACCACTAACTCTAAGTCATATTAAAGTGCTTGATGAAAATTATCAAACCTCTAAACTTATTCACGATAAAACTGAATTAGATAAATGGGCTGGAGTACTTGGAGTTAACTCACCAACTATTATATTTCAAGGAAAATTAAATGATGAGCAAAAGGTAAAAATTCAAGAATTTATATTTACAAACTTGCCAATGCTTGCTGAGAAATTTAAAACTCAATCATTTAGCAAACATATCCTATCTGTATTAAATCCAGTAGTTGATGAAAATGCTCAACCTGAATTAAGTGATAGAGAAATTAGTGAAATTGTATTTAGGTTCTTTGATGAAGAGGATCCAATTGGCGATTCGTCTACTTTAGCAAAGATTATTGATCCAGTATTTTATGATAATGCAAAGAACCTACCTCAGGAAAAGGTTCAAAAGAAAAGCGATGATTATGTTTGGATCATTGTTACTGACTTAATGAATTTTATTGAAAGTTACCGCATGTCTGATCTTAGAAGTTTTACAATTTCTGGAGAAACAGCGGATGAGCGATTTATTTCATTAATTAATCACCTTTTTATTGAGTTCATTAAGGAATATGGAGATAAATTTAATGATTTAGAAATTCAAATACCCCAGTTTTTAACTAGACCTGAATTTGATATTAATCCAGAACTAATCAATGACCCAACTGTAATTGATATACTTAGTAAGAATCCAAACTACAAAGAAATTTACAGAATATTCATTAATATTTTTAGAAAAAAGAAAATCAAAGTTAATTCAACTCTATTTACTGATGCAATGAAAACTAATTTAATTGATCAAATTGACAAACTTTCAAAAGTTGCAATGGGTGATCAATTATTTGAAAATTATTTTCCATCATTTAGTGAATTTGTTGGAGACGATAAGGTTCCTGGATATTTTGAAACATATGATGTTGCTGAAAACGAAGAACGTAAAGTAAAAAAAGTTAATCTATTAGTATCGGATTTTCAACCAATACACAAAGGTCATCTTAAAAGTGCAAAATTGTTAACTGAAAAAAATGGGCTACCTACTCTATTTGTATGTGTTCACCCTGGCAAATCTGGAAAAATGTTTCCATTTAAGAAAGAAACTTTAACTAATTCATTAGCTAAATTAGCAGCACATGATAAACAAAATATTGCTGGTCACGTAATGGTGAAAGACGGTAACATTGAAACTATCCTAAAAGCAATAAAACCAGGCTTTGAGCCTCTTAGCATAGCAGCTGAACCCAGTAGAATAAAAGATCTAGCACTACAATTAGAACTTGCAAAAAAAAGATCTAGAAACTTAAATATTAAACGCGAGACTCGATTAATTGAATTACCGGTAACCACAGTTGGTGATTCAATCCTAAAGTCAATTAAAGATCGAGATTTTGCAGCATTTAAAGAAGCATCACCATCTCCAATCCATTCAGAATTCTATAACTTAAATAAAGACTTAATTGAATCACTAAATGAAAGTGTAAATGAACAAATAACTGATGCAGTTACTGAAATAGTATCAGGCGTAACCTTTGCTACGCCAGAACCAATAATTCAAATAGAATCATGAAAAAACTACTTAATTTTTTAGCAATAATTGAATCATATAGAATTAACTGTATGATCCATCAAGGCTGGGGTAAATTATAACCGCCTTTTTTATGTGAGGTAATTTAAAGTATTAAGTTAAGGTTGTAAATTCTCCCTTAATGAAGTTAATGTGTTGAGCCTTACCATCATGATGAATGATTACATGTGATTGCAGCCATCCACTTGGACCTACATTATAGTTAACTCTTAGTTTAGTAGAGGTCCCGACAGCTAATGCGCCGTCCCTACGTCCAGGAGAATGGTAATGGCCTACAATAATTTTAGTATTTAGTTTACGGAATTGAAGTAGAGATCCACGTGAACCGTTTGAACCAACATCTCCATGTTGAGCTAATTCCCAACCATTTACTACAAGACTATCACTTCTTCCTAGGGTTTTAAATTTAGGAAATTTTTGATTAATTAGGTATGGAATAACTCCGTTTGGTGCAACTCCTCTTAGTAAGAGAGCACTATATTCCATATATTCCAAAGAATTCTTTAAGGTTGATGCTTTTCTCCAATCAGTAGATTTTAACCAACGATCTAAAAAGTCATCATGATTACTTCGGACAATTGATACATTATAATCTTTAAAATCTTCAAGTCCGTTTAACATTGCATCAACCTCTTTTCTTAAAGAGTTTGAACCGTCTAATTCTCGACGGTATTGCATAAATGGATCATTTATCTCATGATGATTAATTGAGAGTCCATCAAATACATCATGTAAAATAACATTTTCAGGTTTTAATTTTTTAAATAGGTCTAGGGTTTTGGAAATTACTCGTGGATCGTGTTGGCCATAGTGTAAATCTCCTAAAACTGCAACTGCAATTGAATTTACTTGACTAATTTCGCTAGTTTCATAGTCTTCATTATATTCAACTCTATTATAAAGGTCAGTAAAGTTTCCATCTTCAGTCGCGGTTACTTGTCTAGCAAAGAAGGTATTTACATCCTTTATTTCAATAACAACAAAACCTAGAGTATGATGAAATTCTCCCTTTTTACCTGATTTTGAGTCAGTATAGTTAGAAACCGTACACGCTCCAGTTGTCATCATCATTTTTGGAAGATTGCCTTCCAATACTGGAATTGTTTCTAGATGTACTCTAGGCGACCCAAACACGCATGAATTAATACCGCTCATTCCTTGTAAACCAGTCATTGGATCAACCGAAGTTGGCTGAATCTTAATATCTGACATGATCCACATGTGTTTATGGACTTCATGACGACCTGCGTCTAGATAAGTTTCGATTCTTTCAGCCCAAGTTTCATAATTCTTATCAGAAAATACAGAAGTTGGGTTTTTATATCGACCAGCAATTACATGAATGTCAGCATTAATGTGCTCTGCATACTTTTCAAGATTTGATACAAATTCTTCATGCGCTGGTGTATCGTTTTGAGCCCAGGTGATGATAAATCGCTTTTTCTTTTTGTTAAACTTACGTTCTCTAGCTTTAATTAATTGCGGAGACTCTTGTATTGAACTTTCGGTTATTCCAAGTTTGGCTAACCACTTTTGTACAGTTCTTTCAGATTTATTAAGAAACTGGCTCAATTCTTTCATTCGATTATCCCAACTTATGTCCTTGTTCCAATAGAGTTCGGACAATTTTAAAATATCTTCTGGTGTTAATTCTTCAAACTTCATTAATACATACAGTTTTATTAATTACTTATATTTAACAATCAGATAAAGTTTTAGCCGGATCCTCTGGAAGTTGAGTTAGGTTGGCTAATAAATAACTTCATGGAAAAGACGGCTAAAAATATCGATAACTACCGAAAGGGTAAAGAACCTTTAAAAAATGCGGTTATGCAACATCCAACAGGTAATGACGTATACGATTTTTTACAAAAAAATATTGAGCGTGACTTCTGGGTGACGCCTTTTTCAAAATGGCAAAACTCTCAAAAATATCATAAAAAGTAATGTTCGGACTAGAAGATTTAACAGAACCTCAAACTGGATCAGAAAATACAATTTCGTATTTTATGTTATCTCTTATGCAGATAGCTGATCAAGCTAAAATTATACACTGGCAAACCGGGTATGATACCGAACACCGTCACTTTGGAATGTTTTACGAAACTTTCATTGAGCAAATGGATACACTAGTAGAGGCAATTGCTGGTAAATACGGTTCACAACACCTTAAATTTGGAGAAGCGGCAATTATTGTATACGATTATGAACTATCAAGACCTGAATTTTTTAATCTGGTTCAAGAAGCTCTTCGTGGAACATTTTGCGAAATTTTTGAAAAAGACAAAGACTCTGAATTATATAATTTAGTGGATGAAATTTTAGACTTAACAAACAAAACTCAGTATTTACTGCAACAAAAGTAATATGTTTCTAAACGTAAAACGATTATCAATATTTGAGAAGCTAATTCTTGAGACTGACCTGATTCAAATAGGCTCAGGTATCAATGACCTAGTTACTAAGATTAAAGATTCTAGCAATAATAAAAATCAAGGCTCTGATAAAAAGATTGATATAACTGCTCAAATTAATCAATTATTAGATTACCTATTTAGCCTGGGCGAAGAAGGTCTTAATGATAAGTTAAGTGAACCTGAATTTATGAAAGTATTTGGAGATCCAGAAGTAAAAAAAGCACTGGATCTATATTTTGGCTATTTAGAAACTGAATTAAAAACTTTTCGTGAAGAGTTAACGGCTGCGCTTAATGAACCTGAAATTAATGTTCAAAAAGTTGAGAAGATAAGTCAAAAAATGATGAGGTTTGCGGCTAGAATTCATGTGGTTGAAAGAATTTATGCAAAGCAATCTGAAGCCGGCCAATCAGAATTCAGTAATGAAATTAGTGAAAAGGTCAAAAAGATTCAAGAAGAATTACTTAACATCTATTCATTAAAAGTTATGGTACCTGCTAAAAAAACTCAGGAATCATATTCAAAATATCAAGCAGCGCAAACTGACGAAGAAAAAACTGAGGCAGCTACTGAAATTTTATCAAATATAGAAGCAGCTGATCAAATGTCAGAAGATATGCCAGCTGAAGTTATTTCAGGAATTGAAACTGCCAATACTGAATATAAGAATAAGATTGAGAAAGATTTAGGTAAAGAAACCCTAGCTAATATATTATCTGGAGTTCATGTAAATAAAAATGTTGCCTCATTAATTCGTAGGATATTTCAATTTCAATATACAATGTGGACTAATGAAGACGATATTAATCGTGAAGCCAATTCGCTTAAGGTTAGTATTAATGGTTTTCCTGATGTATCAGAAGATGCTAAAGAATATTTGCGTAGACTTGTTGAAAATATCCAGGCTGACTTGCTTAAAAAGGCAAAAAGTAAAGACTTTGATACCAAGAAATATAAAGGAATTCATTATGATTTTAATAAGAAATTACCACTATATGAAAGAACTGCACTACCTGTTACTGGTAAACAAATAGCAGATGATTCTAAATTAATGAAATTCAGAAAAGCTTCACAAGATCTAATGGATCTTTTCTTTGGTGGAGGTTCTGGACCAGGAACTGAAGCAGGTAGAGCATTTGCCGCAACTGGTAAATATTTACATGCAATTTATGCAAAAAGTCTTAATGGTTTAGGTAAGGTAATTGGAAAAGCAATCGGTGGTAGAGAAGGAGAAATGAAAGCTGATGCTTATACCCGAATGTTTATATTAGATACGTCAGTTGTTGATCAACCAAAACCAAAACAAGTTAGCGAAGACGGTGGAGTATCTGCGCCAGGAGTAGCTATTCAAACACCTGGTTCAATTGGGTCAATGGGAGCAATTACGCCTCCTACTCAAACCTCACTAGGTTCGGGAGATAATTTTGGCCCAAAAATTAATAAAAAGAAAACCAAAAAATCTTCATCCATTCTTGGATTTGCGGATTTTATAAAAGAACAAAATAATCTATAAAAATGAAATTAATTAAAACATTTGAAAATTTTATGCACAGTGAACTAGACACTGAACTAGCTCATCAAGCAAATACATTAGATATTCCACAACACGCAGCAGGCATGGACCATGAGGCTAATCATGAAGTTGAGAACTATATGTTCTTTGGCAATTTAAAAACAATTCAACGATTAATCGAGATCATGTTGGACATGGATCCAATGAAGGTTGATCAGTTATTAAAAAATGGTCATAATTGGGCAGAAGATCATGTAACATCGTCAAAGGACGATCTTGAAGAAGTTGCAGATTTCTTAATGGGAGAAATGACTAATCATGAAGTTCAAGAAGCTAGTGCAATGACCTATTCATGTAATGAATGTGGTACAATGTATGAAGCGCATGAGATTAACGAAGACCATATGTGTTCGTGTGGTGGTAAAGTAGAATAAAATTAGGAATAATTATGAAAAGCACCTTTGTTAAATCGTTTGGGTTATTTAATGAATCATTAGAAGACTCAACCTTAAATACAGCAGAATGGTATTATGGAATTGCAGACTGCCATGGATTAGAATCCTTTATTAAGGAGCCTTCATTGACTCATGCAGCAAATTTAGATAGATTAAAGCAATTGGGAATTACTGATTTTGGGTCAGAGGCTGATCCTGCAAAAAAAGCGTATGGCGGTAATTTAGCAATGATGCAAATGAGATGCAGGTTTAATGGCCAACGCCATCCAGTGGTTTATAGAGCTAAATTATCAGAAGACGATGCTGATATGGTACAGGATCTATTGGATAGTGGTGACTATATTAATGCACTTAATGTGGTTAAAGGAAATTCAAAAGAAGTTCAATTAGCTAGAGGTGGAAATGGCTCAGCTGAAAAGGCGTGGAAGATGATTCCAAATCCAGATTTAGACCCAATGCACAATGATGATAGCTTAGGATATCATTAAAAATAAATATTAAAAAATAAAAACCAAAAACAATGAAACTCTCAGTAGGTGACAAAATTAGGATTCACGTAGATGTGGAAGAACTGCAAAATGATTTGCTTGAAATGGTAGATGGCCAAGAAGCAGTCATTACCGAAATCTATCAAAATAGTTATGAACCTGACGTTGACCGAATTGAAGTTGAATTAGTTAATCCAGTTGAGTTTCATGGACAGAGCCTGGTGGTTGTTCCTGGTTTGTATATGGATAATATTGAAAAAATTGAAGGCCTTCAAGAAAGTAAAAAAACTGCTAAAAGATACCTAAGTAGATTCGTTGGAACTTTTGCAAATTATTAATTATGAAATCTGGTATAAAATTATTTGAAGCATTTTACGGAAAGGACTATTTGGAGCATGAATTTCACAGATATGATAGTGATATTGATTTTTATAAGACGGTTAAAATAAAGACTGCGGGTAATCCGGATAATTTAAAAAGATTAGCTGAATTAGGAATAACAAAGGATGTTGAAGAAATTGAAGATATTAGTTTTGATACAGTTAGGGTTACATATGAAATGAAACCTTATTTTGATAATGCTGGGATTCATGATATTGACTTTATCCTAAGGACCGTTTATATTTCTGGCGAATATACAATTTGGGATGAAGCTAAACAGGAAGAAACTCGGTATGATTTTGAAATTGAAGATGCTGGGCCGTTTGACGGTCGAGTTCAGGCAAAATGGGGTAGCTTACCGTTTTATCCAAAAAATATAGCAATTACTACTCCATGGTCAACTATTAAAAATGGGGTTCAAACTAAACATCCATTTGACCCATCTGCACCAGATGCATCTAAATTTACATATGAAGTAGAAATTGGTGAATAATTCTTAAATTGATTGATATTAAGTAAAAGGAAGGTCTCATACTCTTCCTTTTTTTATTTAGGTCGATAAATAACCTTATAAAAAATAGTTTAATAATATGTCTGGACTAAATCCAACCTTTGGGCTAGAGTTAATAACAGCAGAAGCATTTGCTGGGGTTAATTATATGCGCACATTAGCTGAAAAAGCAAAAACTCCAGGGTTTGCGTCATTAACTAAAGCATTAGATGAGGCGCCTACTGGAAATGGTGGGTTTTTACAGACAAACGTAAGTTCAATATTTAATAAGTTTACAGTATTCCAGTATTCGGCTTTGACGATCGGTTCAATATATAAGCCAGAAGGTCACTTTATTGGATTTTCAACTAATTTAAAATCGGATAAAGATTACATATCTGACTCGCTTACTGATCTTGTCCTTAAAAAAACAGTTCTTGACAACATTGAAGATGGCGTAATTAGTAGTGATACTAGTCCTAGGAGAAGAAGAATAGATTCAGCCTTAGCTGGACTTGAAGCAACTAAAGCAGCGGCCAAAGGCGCTGCTGCTAGTTTTAAATCAAATGTTGAAAATACATTATCTAATCCAACTGCGCCAGTTTTAATAAAATGGGGAGCAACAAAATCTCCAGCCTCAGCAATTGGATTTCAGCCATATTCACTAACTGATTTTATGTTTTGTAAAGATTATGGTAAAATTCCAAATAATCGATTGATAACTTTACGCAGATATCCATTTCCAATTGATGATTCATTAAGATTAGGCCAAACTGACCAAAAGCGTAATGCATTACCGGTTGCGCAAGCAGTTACTTGGTTTGGTAGTGATACTGGTAATTCATTAAATAGTATTGGACTTTTTAAATGGGATATGACATTTACTGATGTTGAAGTTCAGGAACAAATTATTACAGGTAATGAAGTAACGTTGGATGATTTAGCTGAGGTATTTACAAAGATTGGAAAAGGCGGCGACGCTGTTGTTGGCCTTTTAAAAACTGCATATGCAACAGTTAATGGATCAGATGAATCTATGCAACAAGCAAGCGGATTTGATAAAGAGATGCAAAAATATCAAAGGAATTTATATGATTCAACATCCGGTCCATATTGGAATCGTATATACGGCCCAGTAAACGTAATTCATAAATCAAGTAAACGTACTAGAGGAATGCAAAATCAAAATTGGAATACAACATTTACAATAAACTTTAGATATTCGTTTAGATCGTTTAATGGTATGAGCCCAAAGATTGTAGCCCTAGACCTAATTTCAAATTTTATTAATTTGACATATAATGATGCCCAATTTTTAGGCCAACTTGCTAGATATTTTCCAAAAACTGGATTAAAAATGAGCCCAACCACAACTGAGGCATTTGGTAAAATTTTAACAAGTTGGGGATCAAGCTATACTGGAAATAATGCTGATGAGTTTAGTAAAATTTTAACAAATATGAATAGCGCATTAGAAGCAGCTGGAAGTGCAATTCAAAATAATTTGATGGAGACAATAGGTAAAGGTCTTCAAACTGCATTAATGTCTCCTGATAAATTAGGAAAGGCAATTCCTGAGCTTATTTCTGTGAAAGCCGCATTATCCGATAGGCCAGTTGGAGAATGGCATATTGTTGTAGGCAATCCACTTAATCCAATTTTTGTAATGGGAGATTTATTATGCACAAATGTTGAAATGAAATGGGATGAAGAACTTGGGCCTGATGATTTTCCAACTGGTGTTAGTTTTGGAGTAACCCTAAAACAGGGAAAACCTAGAGATAAAACATCAATTGAAAGAATGTTAAATCATGGAGAAACTAAATTAACCTCAGGTATGCTTAGAACCTCTTCAATTAGTGATACCTTTGGTAAAGAAAATAATAATGTGTGGTCAGAAGTTAAGGCAACTTCTGAGGGTAAGCAAGACGAATCCCTTGCTGCATATTATGAGCAGTTAGGAGCACCAGCTAAAGCCAGGTATGACCAATTTAGAAATAGATTTTTAGTTGGATATGGATTAAGCGAGGCCCCAAAAGCAGTAACCGATAAAGCACTTAAGCCTGACATAATTGATGATAATTTACTATTATTTTATTATCAACGCCAATACGGTAAAAACTAATCAATATAATATGATAGATTTTAAAATATTTCAAAATAAGCTAAGTTTTACAAAAACAAATGGCGATGTTGTTACTGACTTAACTCGACGCAGTGTTTCATTTAAAGGAGTTTTAGTAAATCAAGGCAGAAGTTTAATAGTTGATGATGGATTACAAATGAGAGGAGACTTACTTTCAAAAATTTTATATCAAACCACTTCATTTATGTGTGTGTTATTTAAGTATAATGGAATATCTAATCCATTTTCATTAGATATTAATGATTTTATTAAAGCGCCAGATGGTGCAGTATTATCAGCAATGTTAACTAATCCTGCTAATATTAATGGAAGTAATAATAATTGGGAGACTTCTACTAGAAAAAAGAAAAAGACTGCACTAATTTCTCCAAAAACTAAACAGGATAAAATGCGGCTTGATTATTTACAGAAAAATACAAATACAGCAATCGCACCTCCTAATATAGCCAAAGACACCTCAGTAAAAGTGGTGAATGGTAAGATTATTTTTGGAGCTGATGTTACATCAGTGAAAAAGGAGGACTGCCCTGATCCAATCTCTAGGACTAAGCTACAAGCAGCATTGGTAAAAAATAAAATATTTGGTTAATGGCAGCGGTTAAAGACTTAATTATACAAACACTTGAGCCAACAATTACTCCACCAAGTATTAGTTTACTTGATCTTGAAACTGCTGGTCCAGATACAAGCGTTAGGTCTGCTTCCCAGTCAGGCTATGCTCAACAGTTAGGTAAAAAATCTCCATTAATTAGAATTGGAAATTCTACAATTGCTCCAGAGAACGTAATATCAATGTCAGTATCAATGAATTCAATTATACCTACAATTCATGTAGCTGTAATTGATACAATGGGAACACTAACTTCACGAACATATCCTAGGACTAATTTATTAATCACTGCATTTGTTGCACAAAGCCATCCAAAATTAAAATCCTTTTCTCAATCATTCTTAATTACAAATGTCAATTCAATACCATTGGGTTTTGGAGAAACCAGATATGATTTCTTTGGGGAATTGTATATTCCAAATTTGAATGGTAATTTTATTAAATCATATAATGGTCTAACTTCAGCACAAGCACTAAAAAAAGTAGCAGAAGAATTAGGATTAGGTTTTGCAACAAATGAAGATACGACTGATGATAAAATGACTTGGATTAATCCTAACTTAAATTATAAATCATTTATTAAGCAAGTAACAGATCACTCATATAAAAATGAAAAGTCTTTTTTTGAATGTTTTATTGACCGGTATTATGTACTTAATTTTATTAATGTTGAAAAACAATTTAAACAGTTTAATGATGATAAAGAAATATCAGACGGATATCCAGCAATATCAGCTGAATCAATTGATACTTCTAGAGCAGAAAATGGAAATACAATATTATCACCAGATACAACAATTAAGCTTATTTTAACAAATTCATCTAGCGGAAGTAAATTATCTGAGATGAAAATTTTAGAATATTCAATGATTGGCGAAAATGGAGATATTTTAAAAAATAATGGTTTTAGAAAAAGAATTTTTATTTATAAACATGGAGAGACTGATCCACTTAACACCTGGTTTGTTGAACCTCTATCTGAAGCATCAGCGGATGGAGTAAGTGTATATCAATTGCCTGATCTAAAAGATTATATTGATAATGATGTTGTTAAATGGATGGGAACTGATTATAACAATGCTCATCTAAATTATAAATTTGCAAAATTATTAAATAATCATAATTTAGTTGAATCAAATAAAAATGCACTTTTGGTTAAATTGCCTGGGTTTAATCATAATATACTTAGAGGAAGTAGAATTAAGGTAAATATATATTCAACCAGAACTCAACAAATGAGTCATGATAAAATACAAAATGATTTGGCAGTACCTAGTGATTCTCAAAAATCCGATAATCCAATGGAGAGTAGTGCATCTGCTGAAATATTAGATACATATTTAAGTGATACATATTATGTAAAGAGTATAGATTATCATTATAATACGCAGGACCCGGCATATAAATTTACAACAACAATGATTTTAAGTAGAAAAAATTGGTTACCTGAACCAAAGGTAGAAAATAAAGAATAATTATGGCAGTAAATTTTAAAACAAATGGACCAAGAAGATGGAAGCAGTTTGTAAAAACTTCGCTTAATGATATACAGGATCCAATATTCCTGACATTTGACTTGGACTTTTTTCCACCAATACATCAACAAACTGCATCAAATGATGGATTATATTTTGATGGATTATTTAAGAAGGGACATGTGGCAACCAAAGACGAGAGTGAATATAACTTGGTTGAATGGGCAGCAATTGACTGGTTGTATGCATATGGTTCTCCATGGACAAAAAAGAATTTTCAATATTTAGGAGATGCCACAGTATTATTAAAACAATTACAAGAGAGCCCATGGTATTTTCAATCTATTATGGGAGTAGATAGTTTATGGAAAGCTGCAAGTAGAGTTAAAGAAGGGGATAAAAAGATTGAAATTACTATAAATTGCCTTGATTCAATACAGCAACCATTACTTAGATTTGCTGAAGCATATCGCCGCGCAATTTATGATTTTGATAAACTATGTTATACACTACCAGATAATCTTAGAACATTTGATATGACAATTACTCTATTTGAAATTAGAGATATTAGTGATGACTCTGGTAATTTAGAAAATGGACTTCACCAGTTAAAATATAGACTACAACGCTGTGAATTTGATTTTTCAGATATACTTAATGGTGCAGGTACTACTGAAATTAAAGCGTATACTGAAGATAAACCTTTTAGTACATCATTTAAAATTAGAGCAGCATGGGTAATGGAAGAGTCAGAGTCCTCAAACGTGTCTAATTATCAGTCATTAGGTATTTTTTCAGGCCTAGCAAGTTCGCTTGGAAGTAAAGCTCAAGGCTTTTTACAAAGTGCAGCACGACTACCGGCCCGAATACTTGGGGATCTTACCAACCAATTACAAACTAAACTTGAAACCGCATTAGGCCAAAATGTGTATAATAGAACTACTGAAGTACTTGGAACAAATCAACTATTTGGTAGAACTTCACCAGTTGGACCAGGCGGTGGAGCTGTTGTTAATGACGATGTTTATCCAGGAGTGGATAAGAAGCCTGTAATTAAGGATGGCGGTTTGGGTGATGTTTATCCATAATTCTAATAATAGGTAAAGTGAAAAGTTAAAAAGTGTAAAATGATAGGACCAAATCACGATATAGACAAGGATCCAACTGGATCGGATAATTTAACTACTAAATTTCTTGGTGAAGTAGTTGATGTTACTGACCCATTACGTGAGGGTCGGTGTAAAATTAAAGTATTTAGTATTTTTGATACTTTACCAGTTGAGGATATTCCATGGGCAACACAGTCTCAAAAACCTGCATTTTTTGGGCAAGATGCAAAGGCTGGCTCAATTTCAATTCCTAAAAAAGGAGCAATTGTAAATGTCCGATTTAATAATGGCGATCTTTATTCTCCAGAGTATGAACAGGTGCAGGAAATTGGAGATGATATTAAAGAAGAACTTAAGAAGAGTACGGATTACGAATATGAAGGCGCTCACTATATCTTATTTGATGGAGATGAACAAATTAAATTTTGGTTTAATAAAGGTAAAGGCTTAACCCTTGAGATGAAAGACTCTTACCTAAACATTGATCAAAATTCCAAAATTGAACTTTATCATAAAGATGGACTATCGTCAGTTGAATTAGATGGAAATGTTATTACAGTAATGAGTCAATCTCAAGTAAATGTAGTTTCAAATTCAATTAAAACCAGTGCTCAAAATGTTCACATTGACGGTAAAACAACCCGAATTGGATCATCTAATGTTGTTGAAAGTGCAGTAATGGGAGATACTTTATACGCTGCATTATACGGCTTAGCTGCCATGATTGATGCTAAAATGCCTGCAACACCAGGTGCAGCACAACAATATATACAAAATTTAAGAGATGCAATGCTTTCTGAAACAGTAGCAATTGGCCATTAAACTTATTTAGTCTAATTAGTATTAGATAGTAAATTACAATTCACATTTGTTGAAGAATCATTACCAAACGCTTGGGGTCTCAGAAACCTCAACCCATGACGATATCCGAAAGGCATATCGAAAACTTGCAACCAAATATCATCCAGATAAAAATGGTGGAAGCTCTGAGGCGGAAGATAAATTCAAAGAAATTGCAGAAGCTTATGAGACCTTAGGTAATGAAGATAAACGTACAACTTATGATAATTCCAGAAAATTTGGTGATTCACGGAATGCTGATTTTTTTGGTAATTTTGGATCATTTAGAGACTTTTCATTTGGTGGAAACAGATCACATGATTTTAGAAACTTAACAATAATGGTTGATAAGTGGGCCACTATTAAGGAATTAATGGATGGAGCTGTATTTGATATACAATATATTGTAAATAAAACAATTTCAGGCTCGGCAAAATCTGAAAATAAACAGGTTAGGGTTAAAATTGACTTGGCAAATGAAAGTTATCCAATTTCATTTGATAATGGCAGATATTTAATTACTTTAAAAGTTAGAGGCGGTGGCTCAGGTCAAGAAATTGAAGATTTTGACTATTTGGGTAAAAAAAGAAATTCAGTAGTTACTGGTGATTTAATAGTTCGTATAAACATTGATATGTTAGGACTTACCCTTGACCAAAGTGATATTATTCAGGACTTTGAGCTAAGTTTACATGATATATTATTCACTGAAGAAGTTATCCTGGAAAGCCCAATGGGCAAAAAGTATCGAATTAAATCGTTTAATCGAGATACTCTAAATAATATAACCGTCAAAATACCTAATCAAGGCTTGCTCTCTGCATTTGGTCACAAAGGAAGCTATGTGTTTAAGATATTGGTTAAAAAGCCAAATTTTTCAAATATTAGTGAAGAAAACTTACAAATTTTAAAAGACTTGCTGATTGACGTTAATAAATAATGTTAGTACGGCCTACCTAGAGTAATAGGAATGGACTCGTATAAATAATCAAAAAAGTCTAACTAAGTTGACTACTACTAATATTAAAAGTTTAAACCAACCTGCTATCCCAGAGAATTCAGTGTTTATCATTGAGCATCTAAATGAAGCAGTTACGGTAACTAGAGAAAACAATGATGTTATTCTTGAAGGTACTGCGGCAGTTTTCGGAGTAATGAATGAAAACAATCGTATTTACGAAAAACAAGAATACTTACCTCATTTAACTTACTTAAATGAGAAGATCAAACAACGCAGACTATTTGGTGAACTTGATCATCCACAAAAATTTGATGTTTCGTTAGCTAATGTATCTCACGTAATTGAGGGACTTACTTATGATGAACCAACTAATAGTGTAAAAATTAGACTGCGTTTATTAGATACACCATGCGGTAGAATTGCAAAAACCTTGGTTGAAGCCGGTTGTACCACTTCAATCTCTTCAAGAGCTGCAGGTAATGTTGCTGAGAATGGAAAGGTTAAATTAGCAAAAATATTCACATACGATTTGGTTGCAGAACCTGGTTTTGCACAAGCTGCGCTTGGCCAAGTATCTGAAAGTTTGCAAAATAACTATTCTGCAATATTTGAATCACTAGATTCATTAAGAACTACTGCAATCACTACCAAGTTAACAGATATTTCTGAAAACTTTGGTTTTGAGGATTCTGTGAAGATTTACAGAATAAATAATCAAGAAATACCAACTAAACAAAATAATACACAGCAAATGGCTAATGAGTTTGTAACAAAAGAAGAGATGAATCAGTATTCTGAACTGGTTAAAAAGAAATTTTCTTCTCTACAAGAGAATATCTCTAAAAACAATAAAGGTCTTCAAAAGATCAGCGAAAATGCAACCGAAGGAGAATCTCCAGTTGTTGCTAAAATGGTAGAATACGTTAACTACTTAGCTGGCGAAATGGAGCAGTTAGTTGAATACTCTAACTATCTTTCAACAATGTTAAATCAAGGTATTAATTACACTGAGCACGTTGCAGAGAAAGTTAATACTGTAATCGATTATTCTGATTACTTAGCAGAAAAAGTAGAAAAGAATATTCAATACTCTGACTATTTAGGAGAGAAAGTTAATCAAAATATTAACTATTCTGAATATATTGCAGAAAACGTAGAAAAAACAGTTGAATACGCTAACTACATTGCAGAAAACGTAGATAAAGGCATTCAATACACTGAATACGTTGCTGAAAGCGCAGAAAAAGGAATTCAATTTTCAAATTACCTAGCTGAGAATTTAGATGCAGCAATTAAATACTCTAATTATCTTGGAGAAAACCTTGATCAAGGTATTAAATATTCAGAATATATTGCTGAATCATTAAATGAAAAAATCACTCCTTCAGCTTTAACTAAAACTCGTTCTTTACTTGGAGAAGTTAAAAAATTAAACGAAGGTGTAGAATTTGAAGTTAATGAAACTTCTTCAGTTGATGATCTAGTTGGAGCAGTTGATGGAATCTTAACTCACATTAAATCAAATTCAGCTAAAGCTGTTTTGGAAAACAAATATCCATTCCTAAAATTGTTAAACGAAGGTCGTAAGCAAGCATTCTATAATTTAGATCAAGCTACTAAATCTGCAATTGTTGAAACAATGCAAGGAGCTATTTACTTTAACGAAGGTGAAGTAGTTAATATTATGGAAGCAGTTCTTAACAAGCAAGTTGAAAACACTCCTAATTATATTAAACTTATGCCAGCTGCATACAAGCAATTATTTGAAGGTATGACTGATGGAGAGAAAAATTGGATGGCTTCTCAAGCTAATAACTTCACTCTAAATACTTCATATCAAGTTAAGTCTTTCTGGGATTCTCGCGATTTCAGAGGAATTAATGAAAGAATTGCAACTGAAACAATTATAAATAATAATTCTATTAACGAAAACCAAGGTAAAGAAGGTTACGTATCGTTAAACCAAATAAACGAAAGTCTACGTGGTTATTCTAATAACTACATGGACGCTCTTAAAAGAAGAGCACAAAATTAAAAAAACATTTTTTAAAAAATGGCAACAAAAATTTTCAAAAAATTGAACGACGCTTCAATTAAGGAAACTTGGACCCCAGTTTTAGAAGGTTATGGTGCAAACGTTACAGCTCGCCCTTGGTTAGTTGACTACGCTCACAATCATGCTATCTTCGATAACGCAGGTTCAATTAATGAATCAAACTCAGGAGTAGCTCCAGGTTTATTCTTACAACAACCTGGTTCTATCAGTTCTATTGGTGCAATTAGTTCTCCAACGAGTTCTATGACTCCATTCACTGGTGGTGCTAAAAACGGTTACGGTGCTTCTGTATCTGGTTCTGGTGATAAATTCCCAAGCCTTTTACCAGTTGCAATCCAAGTAGCTGCTAAAACTATTGGTTTCGACCTAGTTGGTGTAGTTCCTATGGATTCTCCAGTAGGTTTCCTACCTTACTTGGATTATGTATACCAAGGTGGTAACATCGACAAGCAATACGAACCATATTTGATCAAGATCACTGGTGCATTGGAAAATGCTGCAGGTTCTACAGTAAATGGTATCGCAAATGGTTCTAAATTCACAGTAGCAACTCTTCCATTCGCTGAAGGTTCTAACTACGGTGTTAACGAAAGCAACACTGACCTAGTTCTACAATTCGTTGGTAAATCACGTGTTGATGGTTCTCCAATCTTCAAAGTTATCCTATCTCATGATGGTGGTACTCTTGCTGATTACTTTGCAGCTGACGTTGATATTCAACCAGCAAATGCAACTGACGTTTCAGGTACTGCGGTAGTAACTTTCCGTACAGCTGATAACAAAGTTGAATTAGTTTCTGCTTTAGAAAACCATATTTCTGGTTTTACTTCAGTATCTGACGCTGATTACGCTACATCTGATTTCAATGGTCCTTACATGGGATCTACTGGATCTCAAATGGAAGGTATGGCTCGTCAAACAGCTGAATCTTCTAAATTCCGTCAAATGGGTCTTCGTATGTTCACTAAGTTCATCGAAGCAAAAGGAGATCAAGTTTCTATTTCAGCAACTGTTGAACAAATCCAAGATCTTAACCGAGTTTGGAACTTTGACGTAATCTCTATGTTAGAGAACGTAGCAGTTAACGAATTAGCTCAATCAATCAACAAAAAGTTAGTTGACCGTGTTCTTAATTTAGGATCAGTTCATGCTACTGCTGTTGAAGGTGTTGAAGGTGCAGGTATCACTACTTTGGACCTAACTGTTGGAACAACTGGATTTGAGAACATCTCAACTCTACAACGTCGTGTTGTAACTAAAATTCTTGAAATGGCTAACTTGATTTATCATAGAGGTCGTTTCGGTGCAGGTACATACATCGTTACTAACGGTCGTGTTGCTTCTGCTTTAGCAGATGTAGCTGGTTACTCTTTCGCTCCATTCAATAATGATCTTCCATCTACTGCTGGTCAATTGTACCCTGCAGGTAAAGTACATGGTTTAACCATCTACGTTGATCCTAACTTGAAATTCAGCGATAACCGTATCCATATCGGTCGTAAAGGCGCTGATGAAGAGCCAGGTGTTAAATTCCTTCCATATATCATGGCAGAGAGTCTTCAAACAATTGCAGAGGGAACTTTCTCTCCGAAAATTGGTATGAAATCTCGTTATGCTATTACCGAAGCTGGATGGCACCCAGAAACTCAATACATTACTTTGGCTGTAACAGGTCTAGGAGTATTGACTGGTTCAACTCGCCCTGCTTCTTCTTACTAATCATAAGAATTAATAAGCTTAATACGAAAAAGGCTCCTCACAAGGGAGCCTTTTTCTTTTTTAAGGACGGGTCGCTAATAAATAACATTCTAAAGTACTTAAAAAATAATACAAACAAATGAGCAATTCTGTTTTAAACTACTCACAATTTCTTTTAGAAAAGAAAGCAATCAACCAAGAAATGGCTGAATTACCTAAAGGTAAAGATTCAAAATCTAACACTACTGTAAAACCAGCAATGTCTGAACTTCCAAAAGGTAAAGGTAAAGGTATTAGCAAATCAGTAAAACCTGAAATGGCTACTCTTCCTAAAGGAAAAGGTAAAATGATTGGCAAATCAGTAGATACGAAAGTTTCTAAATTACCTACAACTAAAGGTTCTTCACCTAAAAAATCAGTAGACTCTAAAATGTCTAAATTGGTAATTAAAGGTAAAGCTATCAGTAAGAAAGTTGAGCCTAATATGGCTAAAATGCCTAAGTAATTAAAAAACCCATTCTGAAATGTCAGATCAAAGAAAACATAAGGTCACGTCCTTTCAGTCGTTCGTTATTCAAGAAAATTCAATCAAGGATTTAGTTGGAAAAACTGATGATGAGCAATTGGACTTAGATGATGCTCGTAGTATCGGAAAGAAGATTTCCAAAATGAAAGGTGAAGATCGTAAGAAATACGTTGGGATTGTTAATTTCATGGGAGCGTCTTGTAGAATTTACAATGAGATTTGGGCTAACTATAAACCAGTTGATCCATCAACCAAAAAATCAAACCGTGGAAAAGAATTCCAAGGTGAAAAAGAAGTAGGTTAATAATTGAGCGCACAAGGAGTAATAGCTGAATCAGTAGCAAGTTTTAAAATAACTTGGGATAATCCAGGCAATGGTCAACAACCAAAGTGGGATCAAACCAAACAGTCAATTGAGTTACATCAAACTGACGTTTATCCTGATTTACAATATGTGTCAGCATTTGCAGCTCCAATCTATACCAAATATACGTCTGGATCACTTCTAAACGACTTAATAGTTGAGATTAATAAAGTTATTGACTCTAAATTAACTAGTAAGTCTGATGATAAAAAAGAAAAAGTTGACGAGTTATATCTTAATGCTGGACCGGCTGCCTCTAAACAACTAGGAGCTGGACCATCTGCCCCTAAACAGTTAGGAGCTGGGTCAAAAGAAGAGGACCTGGTTAAAGCAGATGATGAGAAGCCGGCTGAGATTATTGATACTAATAAGGAAACTAATAATGAACCTAAGGTGACTACAAATGATCAGGAACTTGTTACTACAACTACTACCATTGCACCACAAAAAACAGAGTCATCTGCTTATACAGTTACAGTGTACGGAGATAACCTAAGATTTTTAGAAGGTCAAGAAGGTCGCGGAGCTTATTCGTCAGGAATTAAGTTTTTATATAAGGTTTCAAATAACCTAACTAAACAAGTAGCTGGCGAACAAATTGATAACCGAACAAAGATTTGGGCAGAAGTAACTTCTTCTGGCTTATTATCAAAAACAACTCGTCTTGAATTTGCAGAGTTTGATGAAATTGAATTTAAGTTTGGAGGTAATTTACTTGCTCAGATACTACCTTCAATTGAACTAAGTTTTACACCAGATCCAAATTCAGTTTACTCAAAAGAAAAACCTGAACTTGATATCGCTGACGTTATTAAGGCAACTAATATTACATTAGGCACTAAAACAACCTCTGAGATTAAGTCTTTACAGAAACAAATACAAAAAGAAATCGACTCACGTGAACCTGTTGAAAAACAAAAGCAACCTGGTAAACAAAGTGCTTCGGTTGATAATAAATAACTAAAAAAATACGAGATAAAATGGCAGGTCTACCACATTTTAAAAATTCAGCAGCTGGTCCAGGTAAATATGAACCCCTGTACCTTAATCAATTTGAGGTGATTATTACTCCGCCACCATTGGTATCAGGTAAAATTGGATTTGGAAATAATTTAATGCTTGAGCACGTGCTTAAAGTAACAAGTTTACCAGAATATTCAGGATCAGGTTCAGCAGTAGTTACACAAAACTATAAATTCTCTCAAAGAGCCTATGCTCCAGCTAAGCCTACTCAAACTTATCATCAATTTAATATTGAGTTTGAGGTTAACTTAAATAACAATAATGATATGTATATTTACAATGCTCTTAGATCATGGGGAGATTTAATATATGATCCATTAACTGGTCGTCAAGGCCTAAAGGCTGATTACGCAGCTGCAACTATTCAAGTAACAATGTTTAATAGAAGCGGTGTAATTTATAGAGATTTTGTATTTGGCCCAGTATTTCTTGGTCCAACTAAAATGACTGAAACTGTTCTTGACTATACAGCAGATAATTCAATTTATAAGTTAACTGCTCAATTTACAGCAGACACTTACAAAGAAACCCGAATTGGTCAATAAAATAACAGTTATTATACGATGGACATATTTAATGTAAAACGCCGAGACAATCCTTCAATGGATAATTATATGGACCTAAAGAAACCAGGTTTCGGTGGTCCAAATTCAAAGGAAGACTTTGATAAATCAAAAAGAAAATCGCTTGAAGGATACCAACGAGTAGTTGACAGAAATGCCGATTTTGAAGGTGGAAATTTCAATCATAATTATGATCCAACGTGGAAAGCAGTAACCCGCGACCTAATTTCAAGAACTGCAAAGAAAAAACCATTTAATCCAATGTACGCAAAACAAACAATTGCAACAGTTAATGCTGTTGAAGAAGGTACTATCAAACGCTTTGAACAATTCGTTAATGAAAACGAAGGTTTTAATATGTTTGCTGAAGCTGAAGACGAAACTCCAGAAATGGAAGAAACTACTCCAGAAATGGAAGAAGTTGAAGTAGATCAAGAACAAGTAGAAATGCTAATGGCAGACTTCGGAGATGATCTTGAAGAAATGATTGATGAAATCGCTGAAAAAATGGAACTTGAAAAAGAAGAAGTTTGCGATATTCTATGTGCAGCTATTAAAAAGATGTGCGCTCCTGCTGAAGAAGAGGAAGAAGAAGAAGAAAATCCAGAAGGTGAAGAACCTACTGAAGAAGAAGAAACCGAAGAATAATTAATGAAGCTGATTAAATTATTTGAACAATGGGTTTCTGAAGAAGACTCTAATGTAGATTCTCCTAAAGTTGAGGATATTGAAAATCCTGTTGAGTCATATACTCTTATGTTATCAACTAATGAATTTGGAGATTTTGAAGTTACTGCAATTATTGATCCAGACTTTACAACTGACTCAACTAAAGCGTTTAAGGTAATTAGTTCAAATAATTCAAATATTGAATTAGGATCAACCATTATGGTTTCATCAACGGTTGACAAGAATTATGATTCTGATATTGTTATAATAAATGACAAAAATAAACCAGAAGAGTCATTAATTTATTCAGGAAAAATTAAAATTGACAAATCCTAAATTTTAAAAGTAATTAAACTAGAAAGGGGCTTTATTGCCCCTTTTTTATTGTATCTACACCGGTTAGTTCCCCAATCTCTAGTTCCGAATCAATTAAGTGTGGAACAAAATCAATTGTTGTGTATGCAGTATTTAAGAATTTAACAGTATTGTTAATATTACTTGCACTTAGTCCAGCATTAACATAAATTATTCGATTGTATTTTCGGTTTCTTACGTTAATTGCTTTATCAATTAATTTCTTAATTTCATAATTAATTAAGAATGATTGTATTTTATTAGGAACTAAAATGTCCTGATCAAATTTTTCTTTAATGATTTTATTTACATTTAGTAAATAATCGCATTTTTGCTTTTTAGTAAAAATTTGAATGAATTGTTTTTGATCCTTTACGAAAATTATTTCGAGAGTACGATCTACTGAATCTATCATATTGAATCATGGTCGATTTTTTTAACCTCAATTCCAGCACGACGTAAAAAATCTAATCCGTTTATATCTCGGTATTCTTCAAGATATACAACTCGTTTAATACCAGATTGTAGAATTAATTTGCTACAGTCAGTACATGGGGAATAAGTAATATATAAGGTTGCACCATCACTACTTTGGGTAGATTTAGCGACTTTTGCTAATGCGTTGGATTCGGCATGCAAAACATACCATTTAGTTTTATATTCTTTAAAAGAACCATCGTTATTATGAATAGCCTCTTCACATTCATTTTCAAAACCAGACGGAGTTCCATTAAATCCATCAGCAATGATTGTGTTATTTTTTACAATTAATGCACCAACTTTTTTTCTAGTTGCATAAGATAGCTCTGCCCAAACTTGGGCCATTTTAATGTAGGCTATATCTATTTTATGTTGCTTTTGAGACATTTTTATTTAGCTTGAAAAGTTTTATCATATATCCATTTAAAAATATCTTCTCCATCTTGGAATAGGATAATATCATTGGAATCTGAGGTAATTGAATTAAATAGGGTTTTAAAATCTGATGTTTGGCTGCCATCTATTTCAATTAAATCTGATACAATTGGAGGTAGTGTTATTGAGGTAAATGGTTCAGCTAACATTCTTGAAGCAAGGTCATAATGTCTATCATAGACGTGATATGAATTTGCAACATGAGTGTAGGTTCCTAATTCAAGATCTGGATAAAAATGTTTTAGATGAGATAGGATTTGCATTTGTAATGAACAAAAGAAGGCTACATCGGTTGCTGTACCCCATATTGCATCATTACTTCTCATAAATACGCTCATGTATAACTTGTTTTGTCTGATATGTAAATTTGCATACATTGTACAAACAAAATCTTTATTTGAAGAGTATTGGTGTTTTGGTTTATTAAAGTGCAATACTGCCTGTCTGGTATTTTGATCAGTTGCTAAGCTTTGAATTGCCCATTGATATTGACTAATTGCATGCTCATTCTTTTCAGTAAATATGAGGTTTCCATATGCGGAATTGACAGTTCCATCAATATTTTGAATTTCTTCCCAGAATTTTGCCCATTTTGAAATAAAGGCTGCATCACTACGACCTGCATAATACCATAAAAACTCAGCAGCAATATACTTCTGCTGAGAACCCCTAACTGAATTTTCATAAAGACATTGAGTTGGGTCTTCAATAACTAGCGCAACATTTAATAATTCTTTACTAGTAGTGCCTCGTGCATTATTAACAACTCCATAATTTAATAAAAACTTAATAGAATCATGATATGCATCAGCAAATGTTAAACCTTTAAATAGTATCATATAGTTTATTAATTTTAATCCAACTCACCGTTAGATCTTATTAATATACTATGAAAATGAAAAAGGGTTAACTTAGCTATACATTAAATGACAGTTAGGTCTGAGAAGTGATCAGTATTTTCAACTTGGATTTTAGTATCAAAGTATTCTTCTGGTAATGGGTCATGTGAAATTACAAATACGGTCATATTATATTTCTTTGAAAAGGTTTTAAGTAGATCAACTACTCTAAATATTGAGTCAACGTCTAATGATGAAAAAACTTCATCTAAGAAAAGAAGATTTACCTTATTATGCTTTAATTTAATTAATTCAAGAATGCATAGCAACACAATTAAATTCATTTTCTTTTGCTCTCCAGAAGATAATGAGTCTGGCGAAACTTGCATACCTAAATGGGTAATGATTGGATTAAATTCTAAATCAAACTCAAATGCAAATTTGAATTCAAGAACCTTGGCTGTTTTTAAGATCTTTTTATTTAATAATGGAATAATTTGACTCATTAGCATACGCTTCATACCATTATCAGATAGAATCATTTCCATTTCTTGAGAAACTTTTAATTTTTCAGTTTGACCAGCCAGGCTAGTACCAGCAGTACTTAGTTCAGTCTCAATATTTTTTATTACTTCAACTAGATGTTTATCTGATGTTTGTTTTCCTTGTTGAGATAACTGCTGAATTTCTCTTTTTACCGTAGAGACTTGAGCATCAATTTTATAGAATTTGTCCTTTGCTTTATTTTGGTCTGCTTCTATTAATGAAAAACCTGATTCATTACTCTTAATCGTTTGAGAAATAGTTGGAATAGAGGACTCTTGTGACTCTTTTAATTTTAATAATTTATCCTTAATTTGACTATGAATTTCATCAGTTAAGTCAGATAAACAATGTGGGCATTTATTTTTATTGTAAAGATCAAGTTTCTTTTGTATTTCTGAAATATTTGCTCTAATTGTAGTTAATTCATCACGTGATGTTCTAACCATTGTTTGTATTTCTGAAAGCTTTGTTGTAAAACTGCCCGCTTCAACTCTGGCTGACTCTTTTAAATCAACTAATTTTTTCAATTCAATATTAAGCTCTTCAATTCTAGCAGTATTAGTTGCTTGAATTTCATTTTTTAAATTTTCAAGTTGATTAACTGATGACTCTAATAATCTTTGGTTACTTGCAATTGAAGATTCAAGTGGAGTAATTTCTCCTTTAACTCGTTTAGTATCTTCTTTGGATATTTTAGACATGTCATTAACAATATCTAATCCAAAAATCTTATCAATGATCTGGCGTTTATCCGCTGGGCTTAATTTAACAAAACTTTTAAAGTCATTTACTGATAAGCTAATGGTATTTGAGAATACATTAAATGGTAATTTAGTTAATTCCTCTTCAATAAAATCGTCTACTCGTCTTTTATCTGGTAAATTATATTCAGCACCATCAATTGAAAGCTTTGAGAAATTAGGCTCAAGACCACGTTCTATATCAATAAGCCTACCATTGCCGGTTGTAAATTTAATTTGAGTATAGGCATTCTTATTAATTCGGTTTGGAATTTCTTTGGTTTTACGAATTGCCGACTTTCCATAAATGGCAACAGTTAATGCATCAGAAATTGATGATTTACCACTGCCGTTTTTACCCTGAACCAAGATTAATCTAGGATCATCGGTAAATTTAAAAGTCTGTAATTTATTGCCGTATGAGCAAATATTTCTAAAGGAAAATTCGTGTATCTTCATTAATTTAAAAAATAGGTAAGTTCTTGATCTGGATCAATATCTTGTACTGTATAGAATTTATATAGTTTTTTCTCAGAATCATAGTCCCAATTAATATTAGGCGAAGCTGATCTTCGATAAATTGAGCCAAATCCTAATAGAATTGCATGAGAATCTATGTGCAACATTTTATTTGGATTAATTGCATCATATACAATTGCTTTGAATTGATCAGTTGAAATAAGCCCGCGGTCTAGTCTCTCCTGTAAATTAAGTTCGGCAAGTCTTTCAGCAATCTCTCGTTCTTTATTCATACCGTCTGAATTGACAAATAGTCGGTTGTCTAATGCTTGATCATGCCTATTAAGTAAAAGTTGAGTTTTTTGGCTTATTGGAATCCATGCGCAAAATTCAATGGTTGAATTTCTATAAATTTGGGTACTACTAAATACACCAAATTCTTTAGAATTTACCGGTTTTACATATAAACTAGATAGGATACTTGGGTTACTCATCAGTTGCTTGTTGTTTTACTAAGTTATGAATTTCTATAAATTTTTGAGCTAATTCAGTTTTAAAAGTGTGTGAATAGTCTTTTGTCTTTATGTAGCTTTTAAATATATCAATAACATTAAATTGATCTTCTGGATTAAAGTCAGTTGAGGTAGACTCATCGGTTACTTGATCAACGTATGTAAAAAATTCAACTTTCCTATGTGTTGATTTTGAAATAAGTTCTAAAAATCGAGTTACTGAGAATTTATTAACAAAATTTACGCTAATCATAATATCAACAAACGAATTATTTAATTTTTCAATTACTTCATTTGCTGGCATTTCTAATAATTGAAATATATCAAATTTCTTATAGACTGGAGATTGAGTATTCTCAATGAACCTCTCAGTTAAGACTTGAGAAGATACGTCTAATTGATAAAAACCTTTAGTATTATCACGATCTCCTCTGTCCATTTGATATGGTGTTCCAGTATAGAGAACATTTTTAAATTCTTGACGATGATGAATATGCCCGGCATAAACGCGTCTATAAGAAGATAGCATATCTACTTCAATTCCGTGTTCAACCTTTGTCCATTTATTAAAACTAAGCCCTTTAATATCTGCGTGGCAAACAATATATTCACATAAATCTTTATGATCAGTTATTATTTGGTTTAACCGATTAGTGTCTTCAACCCATGGTAACATTAAAAAGTTATGGGCTCCGTTAATCGTAATAATTTCAGGATTTTCAAATACATGAATATTATCAGCAATATGTGAGATTGCTTTTAACGAGTGAACTACATTTCTATCTTTATAGTAAACATCATGGTTTCCTATAATAATATAGATACCTCTTTTAAATTTCTCAGAAAGCTTCTTAAAGATAGTTAAGGCTTCATCATGCACTCTAACATTAATTGATTCACGTGAATGAAATACGTCGCCTTCTAAAAATAACACATCTCGATCTTCATCAAAATCTTCATCTACTTTATTAATTAAAAAGTCCAATAGAAAATCCTTTTGTATTTGGATCCATTCGATTGAATTATTTTTAATACCTAAATGTAAATCACCAACTAGTGTTATTTTTCTGATATTTGTAAGCTTCATTTTAAAATATTTTATAGTTCTTACCCATGCTATCTAAAAATCCGTATTTACTATTTAATTCAACTAATAAAAGCTCCTTATTTTCATAAGTTAGCATATCGAATATTTTTTTATATTCCATATTAAGAGTTGAAGAAATTGATTCAAGTACCTGGATTGGGCTAATGAATACGGTTGTATTTGTTCCAGCACTCAACCCGTTTAAAATTATACCAAATATTTGGTTAATTTGTACTTTTGTAAATTTTTGCTTTTCAGGCTCATCACCTAGGATCTCCAGCAGTTCAGAGCAACCTTTGATAAAGTTGTATATGTCTCTTTGTACAATTGTATAGTCTACATGATCAGAATATCTGTCTGGATCGGACATTGAATGAGCAGCCGAACCACTTTCTAATTTAATAGCTGAACCTGAAGTTGGTGAATTATTATCGTCTTCGTCATTATGTTCGTATCCTAAATTATAAGTATTTCCAAAAATCTTATCATTTCTTTTTAGGTCAGAATAGGCAACCTTACGGCGTTCTAATTCTTCTTCGTCATATTCTCCTTCAATTAATCCATCTTCTTCAATAATGACGTCTTCATCGTCAAATTCTAAGGTATCGTCTTGTTCAACGGTTAAATCATTATCTAAATCTGAAAAATCGTCTGGGTGTTTTCTTGGTGCCATTTGGTTATGTGTATTTTTATATCGAATTTAGCAAATCATCATAATCTGCAGAAGTTCGATGGGATTGGACTGGTACTGGCATAGCTAGTGCAACATCCATTGGTATTAAATTTTGAGGTAACGTTGTAGTATTAGTATGAGCAGTTTGGTATTGAGTTCTCATTTGATTTTCAAGAGATTGAGTATCATCGTCATCTGAATAAAATTCGCTAGCTGGATCGTATTCTTCAGTTAGTTTAGCAAACTCATAACTCATTCTATACATTTTAAAACTTTCAGTATAGCCACCATCTCTATTTGCAATTAACTTAATCTTCATACGCTTTTCCATAGGTCCACGAATTAGTCCAAATAGGGAATCTACTGTATGTACTAGACCGAATGATTCTGCAATATCTGACATGCTTAAGTCTTGATCATCAACCGCATCTCGTTTAATTTGAGTTGCTGTAATAATGCACCATTCATTTCGGATTGCAACTGCTCTAAGTTCTTCAGAAATAACCTTGATCTTTTCATAAGTATTGCCCTGTTCTCTAAGCGGTCTCATTAAGTTAATATAGTCAACTACAATTACGGTAAATTTAATTCCAGAATTTTGTTGAACTTTTAAAAAGTAGTTTTCTACATCAATTGCTGAGGCAGTTCCAGTAGGAAATTCCTTAACAATTAATTGGCCAAGTTGAGGCATATCTAACTTAAGCTTTTGTATTTTACTAGTAACTTCAGATACTTGATTATTATCAAGCATTGAATCATAGTCCTTAAATGGAATACTTAATATACTTGAGCCAAGCCTCTTCATGTATTTACGGTCAGATAATTCAAGAGTTCCTATGCCTACATGACAGCCTGCCATAAATGCTCTGGCTGCAATATTTGAAAGAACCATTGATTTACCTACTTTAGGTCTTCCTTGAAAAACTACTAATGTTTTTGGATTCCAACCTCCACCTAATGTTTTATCAAAGAATGGGAAGCCGGTTGGATTTCCAATTTTTGAAAGTTGAACGTGATCTATTGAAGTAAAAAAGTTTAGACCAGACTCTGCGCTTGTAAATGAAACATTTAATTTGCTATTGAATTTTTCTCTAACATCATTTGTAATTAATTCAACATTCTCCGGATTAATATCGGTTGTCTTTAAATACGACAATACATCAATTACTGATGCATTTAAGTTTTTATAGAAAATAAAAGCCTTTGTATATTTAAAAAGAAACTCATAATTATAACTAGATAAGTCTACTTCAAATAGTGAATTAAATTTTTGTTCTGAAATATCTAGATTTGAAAGATTTGCAATTTGGCGTAATTCATTTCGAGTTGGAATTTTAGAGTATTCAATGAACCATTTTTTAGCTTCACGATATAGTCTTTGTAAGGTATCATCGTTAAAGTAATGAGCTTTAATTAAAGGAATAACTTCGCGTTTGTCTAATGAGTCGAAGTTTTTAGGCTTAATGATTACATCATTGTCATCTTCGGTTAGAACAAAGTTAAAAATTATTTTTTCGAGAAGCTCAATGTTCTCTTTGAAATCTATCATCATATTTTTTAGTTCGAAATTATATAAAATTTTAAAAATTCAGATTGATCAATTATTATAAATTCACCTTTCTTAATTAGGGTAGTGTCTTCTATTAAGTCTTTCATTAATAGTTTTAGTTTTTCTAAAAATTCAGCAGTTAATTTATCTCCAAATACATATTTTAAAGTCTTTGTTGAAAACTTAATATCTTCTGGGTCAAAATCTTTAGACTTGACTTGGGTAACTTTTACAATGTATGAAAGAATATCAAATATAAAGTCTTGCCTAGTCGGATAGCTAGGCAAGACTGTATGCGAATCTAGTAAATATTTAAGCGGAATATTTGGCTGTAATTTAAAGGTCATTGTCAGAATCAGTTAAATCTTCTAATTCATCTATTTCCATTTCGTCTATTCCATCTTGAGTTTCAGGAAATTTAAACTTAGGTTTAATGGTAGTCTCATCTAATTGAGTTAGCACTTCATGAGTAAATAGCCTAGCTGAGAAAAATTCTTTAACTGGAACCGCATCACCATTGTGTTTAATGATATATGTTTTTCCAAGTTTTTTTGGTAGAAAATAGAAAGTCTCTCCAGCCACTTCAAATTTTGAACATAATTCGGATTCATCTGGTTTTAGTTTAGAGAATTCCTTTTCAGTTAACTTATTACCTCTACCAACTCCACATGTTTCCCAACTAACATACTGCTCAAGGCCGACAAATGGATTCATACCTTTATGGAATGAAATATGAAATTCAATATCAATCGGTCGAGCTAAACGATTCTTTTTAGTTTTAGAACGAACAATAATTCCAGTAGTGGTTTTAGCTTCATCGCGAAGAGTTCCTTTACTCAACATCAAAATAATTGATGCAGAGAATTCTGGACCGCCACCGCCGGACATACCCTTTGGAGTGTATTGATCCATTGAGGCATATGTGTGGTTTGTAAAAATAAATGGAACTTTATAATTTGAAAGATCCAAAGTTAATGATTTGAATAGTGACCTCATTTCTTTTGCACGAAGTCCCATATCTGCAGCATTTTTACCTGCATCCATATCGCGTTGACTCTTATCAGTATCAAGCATTCCTACTGAATCTACAAATAGTGCAATTTTAAGTCCTGGATTCTCCTTGATTGTGTCAATTAGATCATGAACATAGAATTTAACTTCACTAATAAGACCCATACGTAAATATTTTAATTTAGTTAGGTCTACTCCAAATTTAACATAGTCACTTGAATCAATTGCACCTTCGGTGTCAATATAAATTACCATGTAATCCATTTTTTGTAATTCACGAACTGCATTTAAGCATAGGAATGTTTTACCTGAACCTGAATCTCCAGCAATTCCAATACTTCGAGTATTGGGATAACCTCCAAATAAGGATCCTGACATTTGTGCATTTAATAAGTAATTTCCAGTTGGAATGTACTCTTCAATATCAGAGAAGCCTCTGATTTCAATTTTTGATTTGACTTTTTTCTCGAGCAAGTCGTTAAACTTGGCGAATGCGTCCATTGTTGATTTTGCCATGTGTATAAAATTAATATTTTAATATCTTTTACAAAGGATACTAAAATGGGTTTAGTTAAAATATGAAGCTAGTAAAAAAGATCCAGATAGGATTGTTGTATCTGGAAAATCACCATTAACTACTTGATGAAATCCTATATTAATGATTTTTGAATCGTCCTTTGTAAAATTATCTTTTGAAAGATTTCTGGTAAATTCAAATCCATCTTTTGCAGGTTTACCTAAATCAATTCCATAACAGTGCATGGTTAGAGTTATTGGAGAATTCATTGCAATATCTCCCAAATAAAATATTTGGTTCTCAGTTAAACCGAGTTGTTCAATATTTAAGCCAGCTTCTTCAACTAGCGCTCTACATACCGAATCATATGGAGTACGGTCTAGGTCTGAATTGACTTCGTCTATAATTAAGGTATGTGCAGTTTGACCATTTGCCTTATTTGAAAACTCAAGAGCATAAATTGACTTAATTGTATCCTCAGCCGTTTTAGTAAATGGTATTAAACAAATATATTCTGAATCAACTGATAAGTATTGAGCTGAGTGTTGATCACGGTTAACTGTTAATAAGTTAAATTTTCCTATTTTGCTAGGGGTTTCATTAGATACTTGATTATGCATTAGCTGTAGATTTTTTAGTAGGTGTTGTACTCAACATTTTCTTCATAGTCTTTTTAATTGAGTCAGCAGTTACGTTATTATTTATATAGTCAGACAATTTTGTCAAAAACTCTTCTTTATTCTTAGAGTTTGAATACATCATCTTTAATAAATTTTTACTAGGTAATTTAATTTTAACAGAAAGAGCTAAATCCGTATCTTCTAGTGAAAACATACCGAATAAGTCACCTGGATCAGTAGATACTTTAAGTTGAACCGGTTGAGGTGGTGGAGCTATTGGTTTTGGCGCAATAATTTCAGACCTAAATTCGGCTGGAATTTCTTCAGTTACTTTAAAATCTTCATTTAATGAAGGAATATAATTGATTGACTGAATTTCGGCCATTGACATTGGCTGTTGATCTTCAGAAATCATCATTAGGTCAGAAGAAACTCGGTCAGTATCAAGTTGAGTACCGTCTGATAGTACTGCCATAAATCTGCCATTCCTAGAAGGCAGGACATCTCTAACTTGGACTACTTTCCCTAGTTTAGTTTTATCATTGGTTTTTATCCATTGAAAGTCGTTTGATTGGAAGCTGCTTTTTATTGCAACTAAGGTATCAATATCGTAGTTATTCATAATTATGTTTTTTATTTTTTTAAGCCACTTTTTCACTTGACAATTGTTCTTCTAATTTTTTCATTTGATTCTTTGTATCTACTCGACCATTATATAATTTAGTAAGAATTGTTCGAGCAGCTGAATCCATTTTATTTGTGAAGACTGTATCGTTTTTTGTTAATATTTGGTCAGGTTGTAGTTCAATACCGGGTTTAATTTTTCCCAAATACGCATCTGGCGAAATATTAAATTGAATTTGAATGTTTGGATACATTGAGGCAAAGTCAAAACATGAAACATACTTGTAATAGCCAGGTTCAGGTTTTGCAACATACGCTCCATCATAAGTTGCATCTTCTTCTAGGTCTCTTCTGTCATTTGCCATATAACGGCCTCTATCTAAAAACTCACGACACATTAATGATTCAGTAATGAATACAGCGGAGAATACTTTTGAAACATCAACCTTTGCAAATTTTGAAATTGCAAATGCAACATCAAGTAGTCCAAGTTTATCTTCAATTAGCTTAATAAGAATGGTATCAATAATATTATACTTGATAAAGTTTTCAATATCTTGTTGGGCCTCCATCATGGTTGCATATTCACTATGAAGTTTAGTTGTTCCTAATACTAGGTTAGCAATATAATCTAATTTATAATTTTCAACTACTTTATAAGGTTTAGTATTCATGAATACTTCCATGTAATCTAAAAGACCTAAATGAACTGGCATTTTTGATTTACCAATTAAGGTTTTAGACGGCATTGTTTGCATTGGATCAATATCCAATTTTTTACAACGATTAATTAGATAAATCCAGTCAAATCCAATAACATTCCAACCAGTTAAGAATGGAATTTTTGGAAGAACTTTATGAAAGAACGTTTTCATTAACTCTTCTTCAGTTTCAAAGAAGAGATATTTAAGAGTAAAGGTTTGACCATGTGCTTTAAAGTAGTCATTCACTTCATCTTGCATTTGTAAAATTGGAGACTCTTCCAATTTCTTCATGGTTGACATTACAAAACAAACATTGTCCTCATTAACAAAAGTAATTAAATTAACTGGCATTGCTGCTTTTGCTGGATCAGGAAACTCTTGTGAAGTTAACTGAATCTCAATATCTAAATAATATTTTTTTGGACTGTCATCTGAATAAATTGAGGCAAGCTCAGTTTCATCTAATCTGGTTTGTGTTAATTCCTCAAGTCTAAATTTACTTAACCATTTACCTTGAACTTTTTTTAGGAACTTTCCATCCCAATTTCTGTGTTCAGTTGGGGTTGGAGTTAAGTTCCAATTATAAAGATCATGAGGGAGTATTGGCTTTTTCATAAAGCCGATTGTACCATCCGGTTTATAATAAGAAATGACTAGAGTCGAGTCTTCTGTGTGAAATTCTGTGCTTACAATCATATTAGTTAATATACCAAAAATTAATGGGTTCCAGTTGAACCAAACCCGCCTTCTCCACGTTCAGTTGTCTCAGAATAAAGCTCTTCAAATGGAACATCCTCAATTATATCATAAAATACTGGAACAAGTACAAACTGGATCAATTTTTGACCTGGTGTTATGATTTGGGTTTCGGTTCCAACATTAATCACATGGATATGAATTTCTCCTTGATAATCTTCATCGCAGACTTCCGCACCTTTAATTAATAATTGTTTAGTTGCAACCCCGGACTTGTTAAAGGCAGTTAACATATACCCAGTAGGAATGTCAGCTTTAATACCAGTTGGAATTAGTGCAGAGTTCCCAGGAAGTAATGCTAGTTCAGGATAATCATTTGGAACAAAAAAATCTATACCTGCAGATTTAGAGGTTCCCCTGGTTGGGATCTTAACGTCCCGAATTCTTGAAATTTTCATTAAATATTGGTTTTATATAGTATTACTTGTTCTTTTACCCCCAAAGTGAAAAAAGTTTAACTTTGGATACAATATTGCTGATAAATAACTTTATCAACTCGTAGACCGTTTTTAAATTTATGAATTTGGGACGAATGCGATAAATAAATAACTTCAAAATAATACGCAAAAGCGATGGCAGAAAAATTAAATCTGAACAGATACAAGTCAAGCGGTGTCTACACAGTAGAAATTGATGAGAGTACTAACCTTTCATTACCTCTTTCAACTGGAAGATTGGTAATTGGCTCAAGTAAAAAAGGCCCAATCAATTCAGTAGTACTAGTTAATGACTTACGTACATTATCAGCAGTATATGGTGATATTGACTCTAAATTAGAAAAAAATGGTAATTATTTTCATAGAACTATCGAAGTCGCATTAAGAAATGGACCAGTTTATGCACTAAATTTATTGCCTATTGCTGATTCGGATGTTGCATATTTTACAACATTTAATACAGAAGCAGCTTCAAATAACTCAAGTTGGTCAGCAAGTTCTTACCAAAGCAGCATAGCTGATTTTTATAATACTCAAAAACTATGGTTTGCTGATGTTGACGCTGTTAACAAATATAAAAACTTAGCATTAGGCGATTCATTCCCAGCAACTGGAACAGTAGATAAAGATGCAAACAAGCTGTTAAGCTTAGTTAACTTGTCTAAGAAACATGTTACCTCATGGGCTAGAATAGCTGATACAACCGGATACGATATTAAAGTTAAGGAATATTATAAATTACTTGGAGATAAGGTTGAAGTTCCTGATTTCTTACACCCTGACGATTATGTTTCTGACTATTTTGTAGAACTAGCAGTAGTTGAAGGAGACTGGTCAGATGCTCTTAGATTATCAAAAGACCCAATTTACCAACAGTACTTTAATGCAAGCGGTATCATTTTATCAAAGTTAAATGATTTCCTATCATTAAAAGAAGTTACCGTTGTTAACCGTACAATTGGAGCCATTATCCCAGACTTTAGAGACCTAGCTGGATCACCAGCTGCATTAGATCATTTATTTAATAATAAGTTTTCTACTTCTGGAGTTTATTGTGCTCTTGACTACAAGAAAATTGATATGATCGATTTGCTAAACAATCCAGTATTCGATGGTGGACCAGGTTCGCCAGAAAATGTTGAAACCCAAAGATTAGACCTAGTAGGTTACGGGTTTGATGAAATTGATGCTCAAGTTTATTCAGTAGATACAGGTAACCCAGATTTATCAATTGAGCCAGTTAAATTAATTGATGTACTAAGTTACAAAAAAACTGCTGGTTACAAATATTATTTCAATATTCCAACCACTTCACCTGATAACTACGATATTTTACCAGGCGCAGCACTTAGCCTTGGCGAAATGTATACGGTTAATCCAACTGGTTCTGACAATAATTATATTATTGCAACAATCGGTAGTCCACTGTATAATGCATGGGCAAATGGATTTATTAAAACTGGAGATACTTTACTTACAGGATCTACTAGATACTTATCAACTGATGGAGTAATTAAAACAGTTATGAATGGTATGGTTAAAGTTAGCTATATTGAATTTTATGCATATAGCGATTTAACTTATACTAACCAAGTTGATGCAGCTGCAATAACTAGTGGATCTAATAAGTATCTACATATTGTGTCATCTACTTCTACTGAATTTAATATTGATTTCGATTTAACTGACACTGACATATTTATGCCAGGCTTTAATTATTTTGCGCCTAACCAATTAGTAGTTACCCTAACTCCTACCCTTTATGGAAATCCAGCAAAGAAAGAAACGCCAAATGGAAATGCTGCATATAATGCAGACCTAAGAGGTGATATTGACAACTTTATTAAAACTGGTCAATACGTTAAAGCTAGAGTACTTACAGACGGCAATGGTGACCCAGTTATTCGTGAACGTTTATTAAGGATTAAAACTGTGTATGCAAAAAAAGTAAGTGTTACTTATTTAGGAGATCCTACTAGCACGCTACAATATACAATTACAGTAGATTCTCCATTAGATACAAATGTAACTGGAATTGATCTTACTGATTCAATATTAAAGGTATATAAAGGAATTAAAAATTATGTAACTGATCTTACTGGTTTTTATGTACCGGCAATGTCTCTTGATGAAACTGGTTTATATCCTAACGGAACATCTACTCGTCAAAATAAGATTCTTGACTATATGTTTGAGAATACTAATATTGCATCAACTATTGCAGATAATGAGACCCTAAACTTCCGATATATTATCGATTCATTTGAAGGTCAAATTGCACCTGCTTCTAAACAGCAACTTGCACAGCTTGCAGCAAATCACGGAAAAGCACTAGCTATTTGTAATGCTCCATCTTTTGCTCAATATGAGAAATCAATTGACCCAAGCTTTATCGATTTTAACACTAACTTAGTATCAACTGAGTATATTTCAACTGGTGGTAATCTATCTTCAAATCCTGAATTTACATTTGGATTTGCAAGTGGAGATAAGAATGGTATTGCAATTGCATCTTACGCTGCATATTTTATGCCTAACCTAGTAATATTTGACAATGGTAGAAGTAAATCAGTTCCACCTGCTGCATATATTGCAAATACGTATATGAAAAAATATACAGGCGGAAATACTTTCTCAATTGTTGCAGGTAAGCGCGGTATTATTACTGAGCCAGAAGTAACTGGACTAGAGTATGACTTAACTAATGACGACCGAGATTATTTAGAACCAGTAGGTTTTAATATGATCGTTAGACGTAGAGGTTTCGGAGTAATGATTTTCTCAAATAACACAGGTTATCAAAGAGTAAAATCTGCACTTAATAACATCCACGTTAGAGAGGCATTAGTAACAATTGAAAGAGATATTGAAAGAATCTTATTGAATTATCTCTTTGAATTTAACGATCCAACTACTAGACTAAGAGTTAAAACACTAGTTAAAAACTACTTAGAAGCAGTTCAAGATGCTAGAGGTATTGCAACATTTGATGTAATATTTGATGATTCAAATAACGGTTCTGAGGTTCTTGAAAATAATGCTGGTGTAATTGATATTATTGTTGATTTCCCAAGAGGTATTCAAAAGTTTATCAACCGTATTACAATCACAAGAGCTGGAGGCCAATTAGCTTCTGCTTCTACTGGATTTACTCCTTCATTCTAATTAAGAAAAGTTTAATACAAATAAAAAGGACCTCAATTGAGGTCCTTTTTTGTTTAGGGCCGACAGGATATGTCAGATTCCACCACTTGGTTTAAGTCCAAGAACTTAGTCTTCAATTTCCATAATACTTTCAAGAACTCGAATAGAGTCAGTTGAGTCATTATGCAAAATACCGGTTCCACCGGCATCAGTCCATTTATTTAGCTTAGTATCAAAATCGTCAATTAGGATATCAAATTCATTTCGGGCATATTTCCATTTGTCTTGATCTAAAATAATTCTGGTTTTACTTGTAAAATCTTCAGGTTTAGTAACAGGCTCTTCATCAATGTGAAGGTGTAGTTTAATCCATTTTGTTTTACCAGCTAAACATTCAGGGCTTCTGCTTGGAGCAGATAGAATAATTGGATCATACTGTTTTAAATAGTCCCATAATTCTCTACCATCTTGTGTCCAAGGTAAATCTGCCCAAAAATCTTCTCCTAATTTATCCAGGATTGGCCAAATCGAATTTTTACCATGAAGTTCTTCGTATGCATGCGGAGAAAGTTTTTCAGGATTTTCTGAAATTTCAGTAAAGCCACGATTAAAGTCTACTAGGACCCCGTCTAAATCACAGAAAATTGTGTATTTTCCGCCTCTTTTTTCAAAGACAAATTGTTTAAATTTTTTAAGCATTTTCTTTAAGTTCAAATTGTGTATCTTGATCTTTATTTATTATGGCTAAAAGATCGTTAGCTATTACCAAATGATATCCGATACCATCCCAAGTTACATCAAGGCCTGAATATCTTTGATATAAAACTTTATCTCCAGCTTTAACTGGACATTTTGAATTATCTGGAACTGAGTGGCCAACTGCAATTACGGTTCCTGTATTTGGGCGCTTGCGTGCATCAACTGATAAAATAATACCAGTTTCGGTTTTTGTCTCTACTGTATCTGGTAAAACCAGCAGTCTTTCAAATAGTGGCATAAAGCCTTTTGTTATATCAACACTCATTAGTATTTATAATTTTTTTTGAATTTGTAATAATTAAATTTACGGCGAACTGTTAAATCCACACTTGCTTTTATTGCATCGAGTACGTCAGTTGGAAAAAGCTTTGTACTTAATCTTACTAATGTCTTATTACGATGGATGTTATTCTGGATTGTCTGCCATTCACCAGGTTCCTTTATCTTTAGAGTATCACATGTTATTTCACGCATTACATCAAGGAACCCAGAATCACCTGAATCGATTAGTTCTTTAACATCAGACCACTCATATGATTCTCTAACATGCTCTATTATTTTAGTTACTTTAGAGGCTGTCATTTTTGGATGAACTCTTGGGATATTATCAGAACTGTCTCCAGCTAAGCATTTTGTTAAAATATCCAGAGTTGGATCAATTGTTAAGTGCTGATAGTCTTTTTGGGTTAAGTCATTTATTATATTAATAACCGCCGAGTTATCAATTGACTCAATATCAAAATCAAATAGATTAACTTCTGCCGGTTTTTCGTCTTTACCAAAATCTTCAGTTGTATAAATCTTTTTATATTTTGTCATCTGTTTTGGCATAATTAAAATAACTTTGCGCTTATTGCTTTCCAATAATTGAGTTAAATCTTTGTCAACTGACCAAATACAAATATCTTCTTTTAGATTTTCACAAATGTAGGCAATTAAATCGTCACCTTCTGCTCCAGGTACTCGATTGACTACAACTCCATATTCATCTGAGATTATATTGAGTACTTCATTTTGAAAGTATTCAAAGAACAGATAAATTTTATCATCGTATTTTCTTTGACCTTTATAACTAAAGTCTCCTTCTCCATGTGTTTCAAAATGTTCCTTAATATATTTTTTTCTCCAACTCTTAGAGTCAAATACAAAAAATACAGATTGGATATTTTCTTTAAATGGAGCAAGGATACTACCAAAATAATTTGTTGAAAATGATTTAAACGAATCTTTACTACCCTGTTTAAGAATAAATTTATCATCGTTTAATAAATCAGCAACGTAATACTTTTCACCAATTCTTTTATCGTTTGCAAGAATGTTTTTAACAATACTTACTGCCACGTTTAAAAAAGCATTTCCGTCTATGATTAGATTCATTTTATTTTAATTAGTAGGTTGTTTAGGAACTTGCAGTTTCTTTATTGCTTTTACAATAAGTTCAGATTCTTCTAGTGTAAATATTCCTTTAGCTTGGCAATGATTTGCTGAGGCTACTAAAATAAGAACTGCGTGTTCTGGAGTTAAATTTACCAAAAAGTTTTCATAATCTTCAAGATTAGTATAACTAATTGAAGAAAGTAGTGTAGCGATTGGAGCGGCCTCAGGTTGATTTGCGTCAACCTGAGGAGCTTCAACTACTGGTGGTGTTTTTGATTTTGCCATTTTGTAGTTTAATTATTTTTATAAAGATGCAAATAAATCGTCTAAGTCATCTGCCTTTGGGGCAGCTGTTTTAGGTTTAACTTCAGGCGCTGGAGCAGAAATTTCAAAGTCATCATCTAAATTAATTGATGAGCTTACATTTTTTACTGCTGGCGCTGGAGTGAATTCAATATCTTCACCAAGTGGTGCTTGTGTTCTAGCAACCGGCGCAGATAATTTAAAGTGTTTCTTCATTCTTTCATCTTTAGTGTTTGCAACTAAATTGTCAATGATTTGTTTGTAAGGAACAATTGCTTTAATATAGTCTGCAACTTTTTCGTATTCAACATCAGTCCATTCCTTTAAGAAATATTGACTCATATCTGGCGAATTCTTTTTAAAGTATTCGCTTACAAATTGCATAACCTTAGGCTCAGTAGAAACTGGAATTTCTTTACCTTGAGTTGAGATAATTAATGGGCTAACTTCATTCATGAATTTACTAGCACTAAAATCTCTCCATGCTTTAGTCTTACGCTTAATAACCAAAACAAAATCCTTACCTGTAGTAAGTGAGAATGGATTAATTTTTTGAGTAGTAACTAATTCTTGTTCAGGATTAATTTCTTGTTGGATTAAGTTGTCAATTGTATATCCATAAGAATATATTTTGATTTTACCTTCCATTGTAGGAAATTGTGGATCCTTCTTGATGTAAACGCAAGAATAGTAATTGTAATAACGATTAAAATACTTTTGAATCTCTTCAACAATTGAAGGCTCTTCATTTTTTAATCTCTTTAATTCAAGATCAAGCGTCCAAAGAATTGATGATGCTCCTGTCGTTGATGGACAATCTACATACAACTTTTCGTTGGTTAAAGGGTTAGTTAATTTAGCTGCATATTTTTTGTAGCGGCTCTTAGTTGGATCGGTTACCCAAGGGATAAAACGAATAACTGATTTGTAAATACCGTTTTGACCTTGGTCTGGACCGGGATTGTACACATTGTCGTCGACTTTGCGACCTGCTGCTGATGATTTACCTGAGAAATCATCGAGATTAAGATTGAATAGATCTTCCATATTGTTTATAATGTTTAATAATTTAATAGAATTGTACTAAATAAATGTGAAGAGTTTTGAAAAAAAAAGGACGAGTTGTAAAACCCGTCCTTAAATGTGAACTTTTAGTCTAAAAATTAGGCTTTAGTATCAACTTTAGATTCCTGAACGTGAGTTCGGCCTTCTTGACAAAGTGCTTTAATGTCTTGAAGAACTTTACGAGTTCTAGTTCCAGCTGATTTATTTCCTTTTTCGTAGAATTTTCCAGCTTCTGCTTCTAATTGAGAAACTTGTTCCTTTAGCGATGTTAACCATGTAGGTGTTGTCATAATTTCAAATATTTTTTTATCTTATATTTGAGAAATCCACCCGGTTTTAAATATTAGTGATATTTGTTTAAAAATTTAGCTGCTGGGTATACTTTTTTAGCAAAAGTTATCCAAGTTGACATAACTTTATCAGCTTCAGGTTGAGAAATTAACTTGGTCTCAATAAAAGGTTTTAAGTATTCTTCAAATTCCTGATCAAGAGGTACTCTTTTCTTTTTAGCTGATGCATACATACCTGCAACCATTGCTGGAATTTCATCAGCTAATAAAAAGTAATGATAATCACTTTCAGCACGAGATCTTACTGATTTTGTGGTATTAATAATATGGCCAGTCTTTTTATTTATGCCTTTTTGTAAAAGGTGTTCAAGTTCATGTCGTATATTATCAATTAATTTATAATTTAATGCTGGATAACATTGAGGTTCCGCATCTGGACTAATATAAAGGACTACTTCAATTTCAGGCGACTCCGGCTCGTTTGCCTTTGGAATAAATGAATTTGCATCTATTGCAAACCCTTTATTTTCAAAATTAATTACTTCCCAAGGAAGTCCACTAAAATATTTAGATTTAGCCGGCTCAAATTCTTCAACTCTAACTAACTTAATTGATAGTGTAAATTCAAGTGGGGTATCATATTCAAATTCTTTGGATATTTCTTTACCTATCTTAACACCTGCAGTTTTCTTAATTACGCTAAATAGATCTTTAGCGAAAGTTGAAGCAAGTGAATCGTATTTTGATTCAAATATAAATTGTGAAAACCTTTTTATCATTTTTTAGGTTTAATAAAATTTACTTCTAATTGATTGGTCGAAGGAGATAGTTTAGCATCAAAATCTATATCAATATCACCCTTATCAATACCTAGTTTTTTAGCAGCCATTGCGGATTTTAATTTGTCATAGATTTCTTTATCTAAAAATCCTTTACCTCTAAGGGCATCAACAATTTCAACTTTCTTTGAGTCTAGTTGATTATCAGTTATCCACTTATCTAAATCAACTTGTTTAACTTGATATTCTTTATATCTTTTAACTCCGCCGCCTCCAGTATATTGAGAATGCCATTTCTTATCAGCATCAATTAACACTAGATTAATATCGCCAGTTTGACCAGCGGTTGGAGCTGGTGCATTTGGGTCTGGCGGTAATTCAGCAGTTGCAAATGGATCAGTTGAAGGTGCATCAATTGGACTTGCTGGAGCTGGTGAATTTTCAGCAGGCGCTGAAGCAGTCTCAGTAGGAGAAGGTGGCTCAACTGGTGGTGGAGTAGCCGCAGGTTCATCTGCTTCTAGTAATAACTTAAATTGTCTAAAGTCTAGGATTTCCATAAATATAGTAATTGTTATGGTTATTTATACAAAAAAAGGGAGACAACTGCCTCCCTTTCCATATTCAATAGTTAATATTGGTTAGCCGCACTTAGAATCACCGCAGTTCTTACAAGATAGACAACCTTCTGTATAAACAAGTGCATCAGAGCCACAAGATTTACAGGTTTTACCAGAAACAGGTGTTCCGTCTTTTACAAACTTTTTAAGCATTCGTTTAACTCCAGCTTTCCAGGTAGTAATTAAGTCGCCATCTAGGTTTAAAGAATCTAATAATTCAATAACGTATGGTAATGGCATGCCATGACGTAATACAGCCGAGATAGTTTTTGCCATATCATGATATTTTTCGTCAAATGCATGATTTAGGTTAGGGATCTTAATTGTTTCTCCAAGTTTATCAACATAGACAACGTCATATGAAGATTTTCCTTCTTTTTTAGTTCTAACAATTTTAACTGTTTCAACATAAGTTGGAATTGGGAAATTTTCATGTTGGCCAGTAAATACTTCATACGGCTTTCCATTTAGAAGTCCAATAAGTCCGACCCAACGTTCTCCACTATTCATAAAGGTCGTAACTGAACCTTCTAATGATAGTGGTCTTTTTGGAGCTTGTGAATCGCTAAATAATTCCTGTTTTTTCTTATCGTCCTTTGAAACTAATACACCAGATCGGGAACCGTCTCGGTAAATAGTACAGCCTTTACAACCTTCTTCCCAAGCAGTCATATAAACTTGATTAACTAACTCTTCAGTAACGTGTTCTGGAAGATTTACAGTAACCGAAATTGAATGGTCAACCCATTGTTGAATCTTTCCTTGCATTCTAACTTTTTCTACCCAATCAACATCATTTGCCATTGCTTTATGATATGGAGACTTTTCAGTTAGTAACTGTATGGCGTCATCTGAAAGCTTTTCGATAATGTCTGATTCACCTTTAGGAATGTATTTGTATCCTTCAATCTCAATCCATTTTTTAAAGCCGTGATGAAATACGTGATATTCTTCCCAATGATCCCCAACTGAATCAATAAAGTCAGATTTGGAATTTTTATCATTTGGATTAATTTTCTTTCGGCGTTTATAAGATACCATAAAGGCAGGCTCAATACCTGAAGTAGTTTGAGACATTAATGAAACTGTACCAGTTGGTGCAATTGTTAATAGTGCAATATTACGTCTACCATATTTCATAAGATCTGCATATAGATCAGCATCGTATTCTTTAATTCTTTCTAAGAATGGATGGCCTTCTTCTCTAGCTGCGTCCCATATCTTAAATGCTCCACGCTCTTTTGCTAGGGTATTAGATGAACGAAAAACTTCAAGTGCATAAGTTCTAGCAACTTCAACTGCAAAGTCAGTCGCTTTTTTAGTTCCATAACGTAAACCTAAGGCAGCTAACATATCTCCTTCAGCGGTAATACCTACACCAGTACGGCGACCTTCCATACATTTGGTTCGAATACGAAGCCATAATTCAAGTTCAGTACGCTTAACATCAGTAGATTCAGGATCACTGTCAATCTTAGAAATAATGGTATCGATTTTTTCAATTTCAAGATCAATAATATCATCCATCATACGCAGTGCAATTTGAGCGTGTTCTTTAAATAACTCAAAATCAAATTTTGCATTTTTAGTAAATGGATTAACTACATATGAGTATAGATTAATTGCTAATAATCTACATGAATCGTCTGGGCATAATGGAATTTCTCCACATGGATTGGTTGAAACTGTTTTATATCCTAAATCTGCATAACGGTCAGCAAATGATTCTCTAATTATTTGATCCCAATAAAGAATTCCAGGTTCTGCTGATTTCCAAGCATTATGAATAACTTTATTCCAAAGAAGTTTTGGATCAATTACTTTAGTTACTCTTGGTGTTTCAGAAAAAATTGGATATTGCTGAGTATACGGTTTACCAGCCTTAACTGCTTTCATAAAATCGTCGTGCATTTTAAGAGAAATATTTGCACCAGTAACTTTAGTACTATCAAGTTTAGCATCAACAAATGCTTCTGCTTCTGGGTGTCTAACTGAACATGATAACATTAATGCTCCACGACGACCTCCTTGAGCAACTTCACGAGTTGAATTTGAATAGCGTTCCATAAATGGAATAATACCAGTAGAGGTCAATGCTGAATTCTTAACTGGTAAACCAGCAGGTCGAATATCAGATAAATCATGACCTACTCCTCCACGGCGTTTCATTAATTGAACCTGTTCTTGATCTACTTTTAAGATTGCTCCGTATGAGTCAGATGATCCATTAACTCCAATAACAAAACAGTTAGACAATGACACGGTTTGATTATTATTTCCGATACCGCTCATTGGTGAACCTTGTGGAATAATATATTTAAACTTATCTAGTAATGAAAAGATATATTCTTCACTTAACGGATTTTTATATTTCTTTTCAACTCTAGCAAGCTCTGATGCAATTCGACGATGCATCATTTCTGGATTCTTTTCATAAAGATTACCATCTGAATCTTTTAGTGCGTATTTGTTAATCCATACACTGGCTGCTAAATCATCTCCATTAAAATACTCTAATGATGACTCATTTGCTTCTTCTCGGGTATACGTCATTTTAACCTCGGTTTCTGTTTCTAATACTGAATTGTCTATCATTTTTATTGTTTATTTTTAAGTTAATTTATTGAAAAAAGACAACTCTACCCCAGCGGTTTACTGAGGTAGGGTTAATTATTGGATAAAATCGTATCTTAGTTGTTTACGAATTGCATCAACTTTATGAACCTTTATTTGACCTGAGTCAGAAATTTTGGTTCTGCCTTTTAGGTGATTTACATCACTGTTAAAAGTATTTTCTCCGTCTGGCATTGTGATGGTAATCGAGAAATTAGACTTATCTAAGGAATATGTTAACGTCTGGCCTTCAATTTTGTTTTTAAGATCTTGCCATTGAAGTTGCTCTTGACCAATTTTATCATATGAATCGGTTAAGATTATACGAGGTTCGCCTTTTTTAAGAATAACGTCCTTAACGTAAAATTCAATAGTATCGCCAGAACGATATTGTTTACTAACCTCTTCATAATTTTCAAATTCAGTTTTATGAAGTAATCCAGTAAAGTAGTTTTGGAATTCAACAAACATTCCAAAGTCATACGGCTTATTAGTTAAAATACCTGTGTATTTTTCTCCAATATTAAGTTCGTGTACTTTTTGAGGTAGAGTTTGTTTAATATATTTCTTATATGAAACAATGAATAGATCATTAGTTGAATCGTAATTCTCAATCATTACTGGAATTTCCTTATTCAAATATTCGTTAAAGTCTCTAATTACGTTAGCTGCAGCGTGCGAACCTGGTAAAAAGCATTTAACTGTTCCTTTATAAAGTGCAAGGTATCCGCCTTTAACAAGGTTAGTAACTTTAACATAGAACCATTTTTCTGTTTTTAAATAGTCTTCCAAATCTTCACGATGAGAAAGAGCAGCACAGCGTTTTTCTGAACCTAAGAAATCTCCATTATCGTTTTTATAAACAATAACTTTAAAACTATGGTTAACTTCATTGTGAACTAATAATGAAGGCTCTGAACTAAATTCTCTAAATGGAACAAAGATTGTAGATAAAGATGCATTATCTTGAACTTCAATCATTTTCTCATCAAAGTCAATTTTCTTAGCAGTAACCGTACAAATTTTACCAAGTTCAAAATCTTTATTTGATGGTACAAATGAGGTTTTTGAATTTGATGAAAAGTACATATCGTACAATTCTTGAGCATAGGGCTCTTTACAGAAAATTTTAAGGCCAGAGCGTTGATCTTCCGACGTTAATTTAATGGTTTGATTAAATTTAGAATTCCCTTGACTGAATAGTAGATCAAAGTCAATTAATTCTCGGGTGTTGTCTTTTTGCATATGTTATTGTTTAAACGTTGCTATCTAATTATACACAAAAGTTGACAGTAGTTTTATGAAGTATGCATTCCTGGGTCAATAAAAATACTAGGTGACCAAGCGGTTGGGTAGAGGCCTGGCATTTTTGACTGGAATAGAAGAGTACCAGTTGACGCTATACTTCCTCTCCATGCAAGTTCATCTAAAAATATTGCAAATAATGGATTTTTATGAGTTAATCTTTCCCATGGCGGAAGGTCATCTTGGTTAAAAAATGGGCTTGAGGCAATTCTAGCAACTTGAACTCCTGGCTTATTACCAAATGAGCATGCAAGTATTGAAACTAAATAGGCTAATTCTTTAACTACCGGTTCAGCAAAAGTAATAACTGGAATATATGCAGCTTTTAATAAATTAATTGCCTCTAAATTTGCTAATTTAAGCTTAGCTGAATTTGGAATTTCTAACTGAATTAGCATTATTGCTAATTTAATTGGAAGAATATACGGATTAGCTGAATCAACTACGGTAAAACTTAAATCTTTTAAACTTTTAGTTAGTGATAAAATTGGGCCAACTATTGTTTTTAATGGTTCTAAAATTCCATCAATTGCAGTATTTAGTAGGCCTTTAATTAATTCAACTAGATCAGTTGCGGTAAGCAGCGCAAAATAACTAACAATATCAAGAGGTAACATTGGAATTTTTGGAAGCTTTATATTAAAGCCATTAGGTAATGTTATTGAAACATAGTTTGAAGATGCAGTAGTAGAAACCTTTGCAAATTCAGAATTTCCACATGGAATCTGTCTAAGAATCTCTTTTAGTGAACTTGAGTTTGGTCCTTGATTGGCAGTTAGCATATCACCGGCATCAGATAACATCCTAAGTATTAATTCAAGTAGATAAGCAAGTGCAAGTTTAAGTAATGGTTTAATTACAATATCTAATGGTATTACTATTTGAATTGGAAATGGTACACCAGTTGGATTTGGAGATTGTGGAACACTTAATGCGGATAATATTGGTAATATTACGGCTTGTGAGATTGAAACAATATCGGGTTTTAAAGGTAAAATAATTGGTGGAAGTAATCCAAGTAGTGAATTAAATAAAGTAGTCACCACTGCAATTCCAATTTCCTCAAGAGCCTCTCCTAATAAACTTTTTAATACATCAATTGTTAGCCCTGATAAAAGAGCATCAAGCAGCGCATTAAAAACTCCAATTGCTGCAAGGATTTGTGGTGAAACTATTTCAGGTGGAGGTTGAGCAGCCGCACAACATGGAGCAGCTGGATCAAATAGTTTTAAATTAGGAGCAGCAACAGATAGTGTAGTAAAAGTTAAGGCTTGTTTAAGACGTTCTTTTCTTAATTTTGCAGCTTCTTTAATTTTACCTTTCTCAGCCTCGCTTAAGTTTGGATCAATATCTTCCTCAGCTGGATTAGCATTTCCTTGTAAATAATCTAAAGCTTTATTTGCATATTCTTTAATTGCTTTTTTAAATTCGCTAACGTCTTCTTCTTTATTTAAGTTAAATGTTTTTTTACTAAGTAATTTAGCTGGATTAACGTGAGATGCCATTCTTTTTATTTTTGCAATAAGATCAGTAGAGTCAAGATCAAAATCTATTAGACCTTTTGCGGCTTTTTCGATTGTTGGTTGCAATCCGCTAATTGCTGATGGTAATTTTGGATTAAGTTTAGTTGGACTATCTGGAAATGAAATTGTACCTAAGTTTATTTTATCAATATATGCATCAAAATCATCTAATACACCTGAAATTTTAGAAGATAGTTTAATTGGGTCTAACGATCTTGCTGCTTTTTTTGATTCGCGCTTCTTTTTTAAGTTTGATTCACCCTCAGCGCCCATTACTTGAGATTCACGGTCCTTTCTGGTTTTATCCTTTAATTTAGCAACGGCAGTTAGTTGAATTTCTCCTAATTTATTAAATTGGATATTCATACTTCTTTTAAAATCTGCAATTTGTTTATTAAAATCATTTCCTAAATCTAAGTCTAGAAAGTTCATCATTTTTTCCAAATCGCCAGCATATGATGCAATATACGTAATTGGATCAACTTCACCAATTGGGGTTCCATCTCTGGTTGTAATTTTAGGGTTTTTGCCAAGTGCTAAAGTTGCAGCAAGTGCAGTAAGTCTAACCGCTTTTGATGCATTTCCAGAAATAGCTAATGGATTAACTAATGAACCTTTAATTAATTGCCCCTTGAATGGATTAGCTGGGTCAAGACCTAGCGGATTTTCAGAGGCAGCTGTTTGATCAATTTCAAATCCATATTTTATAGAAGTAGGCGTCATGTATACCAATGGAATATTGGGAGCAAGCAACATATACTTATTACCATCAGGCGCAAAATATAGGATATAAATGCTAGGTAATGGTATTCCAACTATTGCAATTGGCATGGTTAGAAAAGTAACAAGGGTGCCAACTGGTGTAGATAGTGTAAATAAGGTTCTCCATTTTTGAGGTATTGGTATTAATGCAATACCTAATGGGGTTGGAATAATATTGTTAATTGGATAATATCTAAATAACGGAGCGGTTAAGTCAGGAATTGGTAAAAGGCTTACTTTATTTAATGATTTCGTAAATTCTCTCCAATAACAGCTATTTGTCATATCTGGTAAACTTGCATCGGTTCCGCCCAGTGTTCTAATGAATAATGGATCTTTGCCAAGTTTTTTCATTACTTCGGCTTCACAATCTTTAGTTGGAATAACCGTCGCAGCTGGCCCTTTAAAGCATGCAACATCCGCGATTTTTTTTGCTAGAACGTCTGGGTCCATTGAATTTTCTTTTATCTTTACATCTAATAATTCAATTTCAGTATTACACTCTTTTATTTTTTCAAGTATTTCAGAATAGGATTTAGTATAATAGGCTAATTTTTCAGGTAAAACTGAATCAATTGGACTGTATTTAAAATTTCCATTTGAATAAATGCTGGAAGTTTGAGCTCGATATGAGGTAGGCCTAGCTAATTTAAGCTGAACATCAGTAGTTCTTCTAAAAAAATCCGCAACTTCTCTTTTTGCAATAACCTTTAATTCATTAATTGTCGGTTCTATTTGATTTGGAAAAACCTTTTCAATTTCTGCCTTCTTTTTTATTTCAAGGGTTGAGTTTAGAGTTTCATAAAATTTCTCATAAGCTGCTTGGCTTTTAATATAAAATTGAGTATCTCCTTCTGTTATTGAAACTGGAGCGTTTTCAATTCCTTTAAAAATTGGATCAATTTTATTTGGATCAACTGACAGCCCTCTTTCTTCTAATGTATATAAATATTGAATTGGGTTTGCAAATTTACGGTATAGTCCAGGATAACCATTTGATACTCGGTTATATAGTGCTCCAGGAACATAGTCATAATTTGATAAAGGGTCAGAATTTACAGAATCAGCTGGGATACTTGAACAAAATGTTGCAAGAGTATTAGCAAATGGAGTATTGGTTAAATGAGTATTTTCTTTAACTGGAATATATTTAGTAATTGATTCAGAGCTGCCATCCTGTTTTATTTGAGGTACATTTATCGTAGTTATATCTAAATCAATTAATCTAACTCCAAAGGCTGCTGTAAATGCAGGAATATTAATGATAGTAGAGGTTTGATCATTATCAAAATATGGAATAAATTGGCCGCTTATTTTTTTACATAAAGAACTGAGGGTTTGAGAAGTAGTCGATGCAGATCCAAGTGGAGGTAGTGAGCTAATTTTTTCGGATAGAGCATTGGTTGCTCCTTGTTTAGCAACAATTTGATTTTCTTCTGCAACAATTCTATTTTTACGAGCTTCATAATATAGTTTATAAGCTGAACCACTTATTAGAATATTATAGGCGTTTTCTGAAATAAGATATGTTAATATCTTATTCGAATCATATGTTGTAAATGTTTTAAAGGTTGAGTCACTTAAATTACTAATTATACTAAATGCATAATAATAATTACCATAATTGTTATAGTTATTAATATACTCATTCCAAATTTGATTTTCAATAGCTAGTGTTCGGGTATATTCATCAGTCCAATATAAGAATTGGGAAGTTAATGGTTCAACGTTAGATATTGTAGAATTAAAAAAGTCTAGTCGTTCTTTGTAATACTCTGAAATAACTGTATAATGGTCAAGTGCTTCTTGTACTCGACCTTTAACTACGGCAATTTCAATAGTAGTTGCCTGCTTTGCCATTTGATTAATTAAAATAGCCTTTACGTCTTCAACTCCTTGGTTAATACAATTGCCATTATCTGCTGGCATTGGAATTTTAAACTCTTTTGCAACTGGGGCAATAGGTTCAGGTAAACAGGCTTTTACATTAGCTAGGTCAGCATCAGTAAAAACAGGCGATGCAAGCTTTCCGCACTTAATATCATTAATTAGGCTTTTAAATGTGACGTTCAATGAATTAGGTTCTTTATTTTATCTATCATTCTCTCTAAATAGAACAGCGCTTGTGAGGGTTACTCAACAAGCGCCGATCTGCAATTGTAATTTAAAATTATTAGATAGGTAGTTTGTCTTGTGGAATTTGTACCATTAGGCAATCAGTTGTGATTAATAAGCCGGCAATTGAAACTGCATTTTCTAGAGCAGTACGAGTAACTTTAACTGGGTCAATAATTCCAGCCTCAAACATATCTACGTATTCTTCAGTTTTTGCATTGTATCCAGGAGCTCCATTTTTAATTTTGTCCCAAACAATATCCGGATTAACTCCAGCATTTTCAAGGATTGTTTTAAATGGTTGAGCACAGGCTTTTTTAATTATTTCAATTCCCAATTCAATATCGCGGTTAGGCGAATGAATTGTAATTTGATCAATTGCTTTAAGTAGGGCAAGACCTCCACCTACAACAATACCTTCTGCGATTGCAGAACGCGTTGCTCCAAGAGCATCATCAATACGGTCAGATTTTTCGCGAGCTTCAATTTCAGAAGTAGCTCCAATTTTAATAATTGCAACACCGCCTTCAAATTTAGAAAGACGTTCTTTTAGTAAAATCTTTGGCGATTCACTTTCGCAAGCTTCAATTTGCTGTTTTAAATCAGTAGTTAATATTGCAATTGCTGCTGCGTCTCCATGACCTCCAATAATTGTGGTTGTATCAGACGTAATTGTTACTTTATCGCAACTTCCAACGTAATTGGCAGCAATACTTTCTTTAAGAGTAACTCCATCCATTTCAGAAACAAGAGTTCCACCAGTTAAGGTTGCAATATCCTGTAATTTAGCACGGCGATTTTCTCCAAAACCTGGAGCTCTAACTGCAGCTACTCGTAGGGTACCCTGTAATTTATTAACCAACATTGTATTTAGGGCTTCTCCGTCAACGCTATCACTAATAATAAGTAGTGGGCGACGTTGTTTATTTGAGAATTCCAGATATTGAATTAAGTCTGCAAGATTTGAAATTTTACCATCGTACAATAAGATAATGGGTTTTTCAAATTCAACTGTATTTTTCTCTTGGTTATTTATGAAATATGGAGATAAGTAGCCATTTCCAAATAACATACCCTCAACGATTTCAACAAAGGTTTCGCCAGTTTTACTTTCGCCTGCGGTAATAATTCCGTCAAATCCAACTACTTTCATTGCATCTGCAATAATTTCGCCAATTTCCTCGTCATTATTTGCTGAAATAGTTGCAACTTGTTTGATTTTTTCAAAATCTTCAACTGGCATACTTTGAGATTTTAGGTTCTCAATAATTGCTTTCATACCAATTTCAATACCTTTCTTAAGGTCCATTGGATGAGCTCCTATTTCTACAAGTCTATTACCTTCAGTAAAGATTGCATGGGCCAGGACAGTTGCAGTAGTTGTACCATCGCCTGCTTCTAGCGCAACCTTGTTTGCAACTTGCTTTACCATTTGGGCTCCAACATCTTCCATATAATTTTCGAGTTGAACTTCACGAGCAACGGTTACCCCGTCCTTTGTTATTGCAACGCTGTTATCACGAGCAATAACTACATTACGGCCACGCGGGCCTAACGTAACTTTTACTGCATCCGCTAATGCATTGATGCCGGCTGCTAAATGTTGTCTAGCGTCTGCTTTAAATTTAGTTTGCTTCACTTGTTATTTGATTATTTTACTTTATTATTATATCTGATTTTTCAATTTGGTTTAGGTTAGAAAGCTTTAATGCCACTTGAATTAAGGTAATAACGTCTTTTTGGCAGTATTCTTTAATTCCTTCAACGTTTCCAGCCCAATAATTCTCATGCACTTGTTCGCCTTTCATTGCATCTTTGGGGGAGTCAATGCCAAGTACAGTAGCTAAAAGGTCAAGCGATGTGAATCCTTCTTGCCATGCACCAAATGACCAAAGTTCGGAAGTATCAACTATTGAAGTTTCCCAAGGTTTTTTATCCCATACTTGTAATGGAGTTGCTGGCTCAATATTAAGAATGAATGCTCTTTTACATAGGAACGGAACATCAAATCTTTTAACGTTATGGCCAGCAATTTTTACGCCAGTCTTTGAAAGAGCTGACATTAGTTTAAAGGACTGCCGTAGGATTTCGGCTTCATCATCACCAGCATAGGAAACAATTTGAGCAGTTGGCACGCCATCTACAAATTTCATTTTGCCAAATGAGACACAAACAACTCTACCGAATTCAGCATGCAGAGCCGATTTCATTTGATAAAGCTCTTCATCTGACTTGTCTTTATTATCTGGGTATTTAGCCCCTAACTGATTTTTAAGGATTTCTGCTTTAGCTGACCATAACTCTTGCATTTTAGGTGAAAGAGAATCAGCATGATTGGCAGTACCGGCTGTTTCTATATCAAAAAACAGCATTTTTTCTAATTGGTGTGGATCGAACATGAATTTAGTGTTATAAGTTAGGCTAATTATACCTATAAAAAGAATTAAGTAGCTAAGTCTAAAGTTTACTTAATTTTTAATATTAATAAAATAAGTAGACTAAGAATCAACTAACTAAGTTTCTGACGCTATACCCTCCCAACACCCTTATTCTACAGTACATTTTACAAAGGTTTTAAACAAAACTAAAAAATAGTTATGAGTAGAATATTTAAAATGATTAAAATGAACCTTGGTAGTAATTGGTATAGACTTTTCAATACAGTTTCCAGCTGTATGCATCTGTAAAGACTTTAAAAGTTTTCATTGGATTGCGTGTGTTAATACCAATACGACTAAAGCCCATCGAAAATTACTTGAAGATACGCAACTTCAATTTCCTGGACTCGAATTCATATTTTTACCCCCCAAGAACTTTAAATACGATACCTACTCTGGTGTAGAACGTGCTAAATTAGCAAACTATTCACTGCTAGTTGATACCCTAATAAATCGAGTAAAAGAGGTCATTAAACCAGAACCAGACCGAATCATTTCAATTGAAGGTATTGCGTATGGGGCTCAAGGTAATGCCTTATTAGATATAGCTCAGTCAACTGGAATGCTTAGAAAAAAGGTGCTAGATGACTTATTAAATAACAAGCAGGAAAGTCTATTCATATTTTCACCTGGCGAACTTAAAAATGCAATTGGTGCAAAGGGTAATGCTGGTAAAATTGACGTTTACAAACAGTTTATGGAAACCCCGCTGCTTGCAAAAGACAGTAGTTTACATAAAGTATTAATTCAATATAATGATCAAATTATTAAAAAAGATGTGGTAGGTTCGCCATTTATGGACATGATTGATTCGTATTTAGCCGTCCTTAAGGTCTACACATCACTAAAAGAATCCTAACCAAATGGCAAAGGCTAAAGAAAGTAAGTATTACATTAACAACCGAGATTTTACTAATGAAATTATCAGGTGCAAGCATGGAATGCTTAATGAAGTAACCGGTTATCAGCACACTGCTGGAGAATTATCCCCTATTGCAATCAATTATTTTATAATTCTAGCAAATAGAGCAATCTTAAAATTAAGGTTTAGCAATCCACTCGATAAAGAGGACTGTATTCAGTCGGCTCTATTAGATCTACTTAGATATTGGAGAAACTTTAACGAAGAAAAATCAAACAATGCATTTGCCTATTTTACGCAGATTGCAAAGAACGGATATGCAAAGGAATACAAAAAGATTTACAAACACATAGGTAAAGGCGAAAAGGTTGAGTTTGTATCATTAAGCCATTCTGGAGAAAGTGAAATCTATACGATATGAACATTTTTGTACCTAGTCATATATAAATCCACTAGCACTAACCTCCTTAATAAATAAAGGTAAAGAGCTGGGCAATAACTCATGAACATTAATAATCTGGTATTTTTTGATAAAAATGGTGAATCTTATAACTTTTCACAAAACACCGAAACCGGTGCTTGGGAAGGTTCTGATTACTTTTTACCAATATCAACTGCGTTATATGACGTTTCAAACCTGTTTATTCTTGAAAAGGTTGGAGATAATTACAGATTTCCAGTTTTAGAACCTGGCTCTAAATTAACAGTTACTTGGCAAACTGCTGAGTCTGCTGATAATTTTTTCTTATTTACAATAGCAAAAGAGGATAAACATACCGATTCAACTACCTACTTATCAAGACAGTCTAGGCTTGATATAAATTACGAAGATCTTTCACCGGGCGGATTTGTTAATCTGGATTTAGCTTACCCATTACAATTAAATGTAGGATTTTCTCCATCAGAAGAGGTTAGTTATAACCGAATCTTAAATATTCATTATGAAACTGGTTCAGGTAAGACACTAATTGCCTCTATTTACTTTTACGGTGAAGGCGAAGATGAAGATGAACGTTTCCGAATTTGGTTAGCCAACTTTGGAATCAAGTTTAATCGAGAAGATGCTCTTTTACTAAAAGATTACGACCTAAAAGAAGGTTTACCTGACTGGAAACAAATTAACCAAGCCCGAAAGCAGCTATTAGTAAACCGCGATCAAATTTATCCATACGTTGGTACCTATAAAGGACTTATTAATATTATTAATATTTTAGGGTATCGAGATGTACTTAGAGTAAAGGAATATTGGCAAGATCAGGACTCCAAGTCTGGATACTATGGCAAATATGCGATGGTTGACGTTACTGACCTACTTACAACAGGTTCAATTGATGAATTAGATTTAGTTGATCTAAATGGCCAACTTAAAAAAGGCGGAAAATTTAAAAAGACTGAATTTCTTGCGCTGGTTTATGAATTTTCAGTTGCCAGCAATGTTTATGATGACGATGGTGTTCCAGAAGTTGAATTTACCACAGATTTCACAGTAGACGAAATATTTTATAAATTAAATCGCCTTTCTACTAAATTAAAAACTGAAATTTTACCAATAAACGTTGTAATTAAGGACGTTATTGGAGAATTCATATATTTTAGTAAATTTAATATTAGAAGTTGGTCAGATTCTGCAATAATTACTGAATTGCAGATAAATGATGACTATAATACTATAATTAATCATCCATCTTCTAAATCTCAACTACTATTAATTAGAGATATTAAACCTCTATACCCTAAGCTTAATGGAACCTCAGAATTTCCTGAAATTACTTTTAATCAAACCACAATTTTCCCATATCAAAATGGCCAAAAGTATACAATATCAGAAATGCCAAGTTTTATCACGGCAATTGCTGATTACTATAGTGATATAAATCGATATGAATTTGAATTACACGGACAAACCAATCCAACTGTAACTGGCGATGATATTGATGGAAAAGTAGGTTGCCCAATTACACTTGAAGCCTATATTCCAGACTTTATGTTAGCTGATTTAGATGGATCAAAATTTGGTGATTTTAGTGGCAGCCATTTTACAATAGGTAATATTCGATACCGTAACGGTTATGAAATTGAGTGGAATATTACAGGACCTCAAGGTTATGTATTTAATTGGAGAAGCAATCTTACTGATTTAGTTAAACTGCCTCATATTTTACCACATGTCGGAGATTATTCAATTAAATCAACTGTTTATGATTTACAAGGCGGTCAAAATGTTAGCTATTTACACACAACTGTACTTAATGAAGAGCCAGTAATTGAAGTATTTATGAAGGTCCAAGATAAACCTAAATACCAAATTAAGGACTTACATAATATAATGATTAAAGATCTTGGAGATAGTCCACTATATTTACCATTTGCAAATGTAGTTCAAGGAAATACATTTAATTCAGGATTATCTCAACACTATTTAGATTGGAACACCTATTCAAATAACTTTGGAGTAGGTAATCCACAAACTGAATCTGAAATATTTACAGAAGGTACTGGCTTTGAATTAATTAAAAATTCTACAAATTCTGCTAAATTACAATATGGAACAGGTTCAAGTCAAGAAGGTCAACCTACGCTTGGAGATTATAGAAATGCAACACTACAAGACCTAATTCTAAATAGGCTATCTGATTTTTCATATACGGCTGACCGATTAAATGGATTTATAATTAAACTGGCTGAATACCCAAGCCATACTCTAACTTACCTTAATTTCTATTCAGACGATACACTAGGTGCATATGCATTGGGCTCATATACTGATGCTGAGGATTTAGCTGATCAATTAAATCATGAAACCGCTGATCTAAATATTCAAGAATATCGATACGTTGCAGTAAACGAAAATATTCATGCTCATGCAAAGAGACAAGACAGAACGCTACACCGAGTTTTGGCATTAACTTATCAAGGCTCTCCTAGGTTTACTGAACATGTATATACGTTTAGTTATCCTAGACTAGTATATTCACCGACCCTAGTTAGTACCTTAAATTCACAGCTTTCTCAAATTGCTAAAGAAATAGATGAGGACTTATTATTTTTAAGTGTACCGTTTGATGACTGTTTAAGAAAAACTGGAGAAACCGCTTATTCGAATGGGTCATTTATAATTCCAAGTTCCTTTCCAAGTGCTAAAACTTTTATCCTAACTCGTCCTCAGGAATTTATAGTAGGTAAAAAGGTCAGGGCCTCTAGTATATCAAACCCATCTGATTGGGCTGAAGGTATAGTGACTCAGCCTGCGGGTATAGATAGAATCCTTATAACTTTCTCAAGTAGTTCATTAACTGGTAATGTTGTATCAGACTGGAAATTTGAATATGTTGAAAGTATCGCTAATTTAACCCCAACTGAAGCAGTTGCTGGTACCCCAGATTATTGGATTAATAATCAATTTGGAAACTATATTGAATTTTCATCAACTACTGATCCAACTGCCACAGTTACCGGGTTCTTACCTTCTAACTTAGACCAAAATACGTTTAGCCTTTCCAACTTAAAAACTGGACCAGATGGGCTGGTTATTCCATTACATCAACCAGTATTTGCAGCAATTGCCAATATTGAATCTAAAAAGGAATGTATTTGGACACTAAGGCTATTTGACAAACAGGTTGTACAAATTAAAAATACTTCAACCTTTATTTGGAGATTTTCAGATCCTGGAGAATATTCATTAACCGTAAAAGTAACAGACATTAATAACAACGAGTATAAACTGGTCACTAATTTTAATGCAATTCATGCAAATGGAATAAAGGACTATACTAAATACCTTGAAGGCACGCTTAATCGCCGCAACCTATTATACGGTTCACGTCGATTTGCTTAATAAATAAAAAAGACAAAAAATTACTTAAAAAATGGCATTTACTAACCTAAATTTAAACACAACACCTTTATTGGAAACAACATTTATTTCTGATATGCGACTAATCGTTAACGCTAACGTTGCTGTCGTTAAGGGTAAAGTTGAAGACTTAATCAATACCTTTGAATTTGATTTAACAAACAAATACATTGGAGTTGATAATTACTTTAACCAAGTTAAAACAAATAACGTAATCCTAGGAAATAGTATTTCCTTTATGGATTCAACCAATGTAATTGGAAGTTTAACTAAATCCTCTGGCAAATCAATATTTTCAGTTGATAAACTGGTTATTCAAGCTGGCGGATCAATCGATATGACTGGTACCGGCAATGCAATGGCGGTAAAGAAATTAGGAGTAGGCATGTCATTGGTTAATTTACAAAATGTTGCACTATTTGCAGATGATGGATTCTATGTAGGTTCTCCAAATACATCAACTCCTGCTAAAACTCAACTTTACGGAGAAACATTACTGTTAGGCCAAGCAGTTACCCAAAGTACTGATACTGAGGCAGTTCCTAATTTAATTACGCTAAGCGCTGAATCTACTTATTATCATAAGACTCTAGTTTTAAGTAAGTCTAGTAATCAATTCATTTATCTTACTCTTAAAGCGGCAGATTCAAGCCCTAGTGGAAAACCGATTTACTTATTCTTAATGGAAGATGCCGCAAATCGTCCAAATCCAGGTCAAAGCTTTACAATTATAATTAAAGATTATAAAGATTCAAGCGGATTAAATTCAATAGCAGTAGGATATTGGGGAGATATTAAAATTGTTCCAGGTTATATTGACGGAACCAATACTCAAGCTTTAATAAATGGTGGGACTCACTCAACTGAAGCAACTTCTGCAAATGCAAAAACATTTGCACTAGCTAATCAGCATATTCAAATGTATAATACATCAATCCAAGCAACACTTACTGGATCATTAAAGTTTGGATCATCTGTTACTTTAACTAAATTTGAAAACTTACCAGCAATTGGAACAGTTACTGATGCTCGATTTGTTATAACAGGTTCTCATAATATTAAAATAGTAAACTAATTTAACTAAATACCTATGGCAGTTGCACCACTAATAAAACCAATACAGACCCAAAAGGGAATGTTTTATACATTCCAGAGTTCTATTGAAGATTTAAGTTTAACCTTTAATAATAACACAAATAAGTTTAAATTTTCTAAATTTGCCCTGTTGCGTATTCCAGAAATTGGAATCCCAACTACTATGACAACTGACAATAAAATGCAGTTTTTTGCACAAGGCGAAACTCCAGTACTTTCTAATTTATCAAATAACGAAAATTTAAACCTAGCAAATAGCTTTCAAAACTATGCGCTTAACCTTGAAAGTTTACTAATTTCTCAAACTTCATATAAGAGAGAGAAAAAATTAAATGTATCTGAGAGAGTATTTTGGAAATGGTTAAAAGAGACTGGCGCAATTCGTTGGAGAGATTCAAACACTACTGAAGTTATTCAAACTTTACCAGTTGGTCAAAGCCGTTGGAGCGAAGATTGGTCTGATCCTAACTCTACAACATATGACCGCGTAGTTAAATATATTGGAGAAATTGATGTTGTAAATTCAGTTCGTAGTAAAGATAATTCGTATAGCGAATTGTATATACATGTACCAACAAACGTAGGTGCAACACCAACTGTTTTGTTTGAATCAAAACCTGATGAGAATTACGGACCAGATATGATCATTGTAAATACTCCAGGCGATCCATTAGATCTTGAATATCTTAATGGCCGACACTACAATGATACTCATCCATTTGCTGGAATGAGTTTACAGGCATTTTATGACCTAGATGCAAATATTGTTGACAATTATATTTCAAATACTTTATCTGCACAGCCAGCATCTACTGGATTTTGGTGGGGCTCTCATTCAGTTCAAAATGCATATTATACAGATAAGGCAGAATATTTTGGAACTCCATACAGCGGAGTACTAACTTCTGCTCCTAAAAATCAAAGAATTTTTAAAGACTATCCAGCTTCATCTAGATCGGTTGAATATATTAGATCAACTCATGATGGTATGGCAATTGATTTTAAATTATCTGACTATTTACTTGCACAACAAAATACCAATATTAAATCATTTGCTCAATTAAATGATAGTTATACAAATAGTGATTTTGAGTTTAATGCAATCCTAGTTTATTATGATGTATATGATCCATCGCCAAATGCAGTTGCTGGTACAGAACCAGTTACCGTAACCAATTTATATGGCGTTTATTTCTTAAATAAAGTAGTTCAAAGCGGTAGTGAGTATATCATACCAATGATAACTAAGAATAAACCAGATACCATTAATAAAACAAATGGAAATGCCTTTGCCTTTAAAGTAAATTTAAAATTTGATACTTCAATTGAGGACGTATCCGTTGAAAAATCAGTTAATGATTATAGCACAGTTGCTTTAGAATTATTTTATGATGTACTAACTGAAATGAGATCATTACAAACTAAATTTAATGATAAACTACTTGAACTTGAATCTTTAAAAACCGATGTTAATTTAGCAAAAGATGCTTTATTAAATACTACATCGTTAACCAGTATTTCTACTAGACTTAGTAATCTTGAAACTACGGTTGCTGCCTCAACTTCTGCCTTTGCTGAAGCTACTTCAATAATGATGTTAATTGACAGCGTAAATAGTCGAATTGATGAACTATTAAGCGGAACAGTTTCATTACAGATAAAATATAACACTGATTCGTTTAAACCTGGATATGGCATGGTTCTAGATAAAACTATTCCAGGACAAATTGTATTTGCATCAGGAGTTCAAAATTATTCAGTAATTAATGAAGTGGACTTTAGTGTTAATACTCAAGGAGAAAAATATGTAAAATTAGGAATTGGTGGAACCCAAATTCGCCATCTTAAATTAAATGGCTCAGGTAATCCAATACCATTTACTCTTACTAGAGACTTGACTCTGTATATTGATGATTCAATCAATGCATGGAGCCTTGGCCAAACCCTAAGAATTGTTTGTGATTCTCAAATCATTCCAAGTACTTACACAATTACTCTAAAAACAGATTCACAAAATATAACAAATTCGCTTGCGTCTTATAATACAATAATTGCACAATTAAATGCAGCAGATTTTCCTACAACGTATGGAAGAACTGGTACAACCATTATTGATATTATATGTACAAATGCTAAAACTTTAACGTTCAGCGTTGATAAAATAATAAGATAACTAAATGGCAGCAGACAAATCATCATTAAGCGATTACTTAGCTGAGCTCGGCGTCGATATTAATAATCTTCAAGAATTTTTACTTAAACTTTCTTTAATATTATCAACTAAATCAGACTCGGTTACAATTAACCAAACTCTACAAGATGGGACAACGGCCGCTTATCTAGTACCATCATTTGGTTACTTAAGTGGTCGTGTTAATAGCATAGAACAAAAATTTAATGATCTATTAAGTGGCAATGCCAATCAATTAGGTGTTAAAGATGCCAATGGTAATTTAAGAAAATTTGAATTAAAAGATATATCAGCAGTTATTTCCGATTTAGAAAATGTTAGTAATTCTGGCGTTACTTTACCTGCAAGCTTTAACTATAAAACAAATTGGTTTTTTGAATCATTTTTAAATCCATTACTCTACATTAATGTAAATACTTCTACAATTACAACTGACACTGATATTAATAAATTTGAAGTTAAACGATTAATTATTACAAGTAATACTCAATCTCAGTTAGACTATTTTGATGCAACATATAAAGGTAAAAATGATTTAGTATATTCAGATGTAATTAAAGATCTGGGAACTCGAATCATTAACTATTTTGAAGATGAGTCTGAGGTTGAATTACCTCCATCTAAAAATACGGTTAGAGGAACCTTTGATATATTAGAGATTTTAGAAGATAGCTCAACTGCAATTGTTGGTGGTCAAACTTTAACAAATGCAGTACGTAGATACAAATTAAGTACTCTAAGATACTCAAATATTATAGGGTCAACCACTGTAGATAAATCACTAGCATTTGGAGATATATTACTTGCAAGTGATAATTCAGAATTTAAAGTTGAATCAATTGATGCCAATTCAAAAACTGTAATTTTATCTTTAATTTTTGGAACTGCTGGTTTAAAAAGAGGATCGGCCGCTCTAAGAATAAAACCTCAATTAACTAAAGAATCAATTATTCAAGTAAATTTAGGATATAATGAAAGAAACCTTATTTTCTTACGACCAATTAGTAATAGGCTTTCAGTAACAACTGACAAATATTCTAAAGGTTTTGGACTATTTACTAATGAATTGACAATTACTATGAATAATGGTAATCAATTATCGTTAACTGATTTTTATACAACATATGTTTCAGATTTTGGAATGCTTTTCTTAAGTTATGCAAAAGAAAAGAAAATGCCAGCATCGCTTGGGGAAATACCAAATAG